>SXGT01619933.1_pt1 | contig 55808 bp, 50 predicted proteins | sample 3176221 | NCBI WGS metagenome assembly SXGT01 (sample SAMN11356862, study PRJNA531348) | freshwater metagenome | isolation source: freshwater sample F1-120 | place: China: Fuxian Lake, Yuxi | collected 2017-12-25 | reverse complement strand
CTTCGGCGTCATGGTGTACACGCGCGTGCAGGTGCCCGAAGCTTGGGGACACGATTTGAGCGCCGGCGATTTCGTCCGGTTTGTGCTCTTCTCGCGAGCCCCGCGCATCAATTGATTGATGGTCGGCACAGTCTTCCTCCAATACTAATCATCTAGCGCAAGGCATAACGCGCCCTGCGTCGTAATGCACGATGGAATTCAGCGCGGGTGCTCGAAAGCAGGAGCCGCCCCGTCACCGCCCGGCTGAAAAGGCGAGATTACCGCCGATGCAACAGCGGCGAAGTGTAGCAAACAAAAATCAGGCCAGTCAAGCGATCTCTAGTACTCAATTTGGCGGCAAGAGCTGTTGTTTCATGAGTTTATGGGGCCGTCTTGCAACCAGAAACCGTATAACATGTTATAAAATAACGAGTTATGACTAAATTAGGCAATTATTTCCATCCCTTAAACACCCTCAATTACGGTAAATACGCCCTCGCCAGCGCCCTCGCGGGCCTTCTTGGCTTTTTGATACTCCGGCGACGCGTACCACATTTTTGCTTGTGTGGAGTTCGCAAATTCAAGGACCACGAGACGCGGATACGGACGCGAGCCTTCGAGATCGGTCGCCGCGCCGCCCCGCACGAGGACTTTGCCTCCATGTTTTTGCGCCGCGATCGCGGCGAGCTTTTTGTACTCCTCGTATTGCTCGGGATTGGTCACGTTCACCTGGACGATCACGTATGCCGACATAATACTAGCTCCCTATGATTAGCGTTGTTTTGAAGATCGAGACGCGGAAGTATAGCTGACGGGCGTTCATCGTATCAGCGCATGCTGCATCGAAAGCCGCTCCTGCGAACGCAGGCCTATTGCACGCTCGTGTGCAGCGAGCGCATCCAGCCATGCTGGTGCTGGTTCGGGATCCCACCGGCAAAATCCCATCTTCTCGTAAAGCCCTACGGACCACGGCGTCGTTGTGAACGTGCGAAGTGTTACCGCGGTCTTCACGCGCAGGCGCGCGTTGTGCAGAACAGTAGCGATCAGCGCAGCACCCACACCACGGCCGTGACATTTGCGGATCACATCCAGTTCTTCAAGATGATCGATATCGCCGTATTCGTCGACCACCGCGAAACCGACAGCGCGTCCACCAACCACGGCCACCCAGAGCATACCGTTGCGTTCGTATTCGGCGAAGTCGTCCGGTGAGTCTTCAGGCCAGCTCGAGGGTTCGTAACCTGCGTCTCGGTACCGTTGGGCGGCATCAACTTCGATGTGCGAGAGATCTTCTTTCGGCGACCAGGTCCGCACGATCGCGCAAGCCAGTGTGCTCATGGCGCATTCCCGATGAGTTGTATCGTCAGTCTTCCTGGAGCGCACGAAAGTGCGCGACGGCGGATTCGCCGAGCGCGCCGAGGTGGTAGCCGCCTTCGAGCAGCGAAACGATCCGGCCATTCGCGAGGTGCTTCACCATGCGCGTCATGCGCGCGTAATCCTCGGTCGCCAGATTCTGATCGCCGAGGGGATCGAGGATATGCGCATCGAAGCCGCACGAGATGAGCAGAAAGTCGGGCGCGAAGGACTCCAGCTCAGGCACGACGCGCTTTTCGATTGCATCGAGCCAGACTTCGGCGGGCGTCCCGGGAGGCATGGGCAGGTTCAGGGTGGTGTTGTGTGCGCCGCGTTCTTCCGCACGGCCGGTACCGGGATAGTGGGGGAATTGGTGCAGGCTCACGTAGTACACCGTTTGATCGTTGTAGAACGAATGCTGCGTGCCGTTGCCGTGGTGTACATCCCAATCCAAAATCGCGACGCGCTTCAGTCCTGCTTCCGCTTGCAGCCACCGCGCGGCAATGGCGACATTGTTAAACAGGCAAAAGCCCATCGCATACTCCGACTCGGCATGATGCCCAGGCGGACGCATCGCGCTGAAGACATTGTCGACTTCGCCGGAAACCACCGCGCGGCAGGCCTCGATCGCGCCGCCGGCTGCGAGGAGCGCGGCATCCCACGAATCGGGAACCATGTAGGTGTCAGGATCGTCATAGGGCGCACCGGCAAGACAGGTGCCGCGAATTGTTTCGATGTGCTCCTCAGTATGAATCCGCAGCAAATTCGTCCGGGTGGCCTGGCGCGGTTCGATTCGGCGCGGATTGAGTTGTGACGCCCCAAAGGCGTTGTGAACGGCCGTCAGCCGTGCGGCACATTCTGGATGCCCCTGCGGCGTTTCGTGAAGGAGTCCCAAGTGAGAATAAACAAAGCCGGTGCTTTTCATAATGCAGCCTACGATAGCACTGCAGGCGGGTCGCATCGAAGCTCCGGCGGTTGTTTGTATCCTTGCTCGCACAATGCCAGACTAAGCAGAATTTCTTCGCGGTTTTCCGTCCTTGTTGTCATTGATGCCTGATCCCACTGCACAAACTCTTCAAAGCGTCGCCCGGCGCGCACGCATCCGCGGGGTGCGTATATCACTTTTTGTAACCGTGCTGCTGGCGGCGATCGCCTCGGCCATCTCCGGGACCGTTGTGGCCGAGGGTCTCATGCTGGGCGGCATCGCGGGTGCGCTCGGCTATTGGACAATGTCGCTGCGGCTCGAACGCGTCGCCCTGGTCCAGCCGGATAAATTAGCGGTCGCTGCGACAATCTGGACTTTCTACCGGCTTGCGATTTACGGCGCGTTTCTCTTCTTCGCCTACAGGCTCGATACACAGGATTTGAAAGGGCTACTCGCGGGAGTCGCCGGCCTGCTGTCGACGCGTTTCGCAGTCACCTTTCTCGCTATCCGCGACTCGCGGGCCGCTGCGAAGAACAAGCTGCCGGGCTAATCTGCTATTTGCGCTGCGCCGAACGAAGCGTCCACCACAATTGGAGCACGTCACGCAGGCCTCGCCAATAACGCTCAAATCCAAACTTTGACCGCCCGTACTGCCGCGGATGATGCCGGACTGCAATCTCCGTAACGCGATACCCTTGCGCCGCGGCGAGCACTGGAATTAACCGGTGGTAATCGCGCTTAAGGTCAAGCCCTTTGGCCACTTCAAGGCGCATAGCCTTAAAGCCACAATTGATGTCATGCAATTGCAGCCCGAATAAACGCGCTGTGAACCCGTTGAAAACTCTTGAGGCCCAACGCTTGTGCCAGGGATCGTGCCGATCGGCTTTCCAGCCACAGACGAGATCGTAGCCCTCGTCGATCGTTGCCAAAAACCGGGGGATTTCTGTGGGATCGTCCTGCAAATCACTGTCGAGCGTAAATACGATGTCACCGGTGGCGCGGGCGAATCCTTCGGCCAGCGCAATGGTCTTGCCTCGATTCCCCGTAAAGTGAACTACTTCAACGGCGGCATTCGCTGCCGCGGCCTCGCCGCAGCGATCGCCCGAACCGTCCGTGCTGCCGTCGTCAATGAGAATGACGCGGCACGCGTTGGGCGCTACTGCGTTTAACACCGCCTCGACCAGCGGCGTGATCGTCTTCTCCTCGTTGAATACCGGAATTACGACACATATTTGTTTGGGGCTGGTCAAGGTAAGAAATCCTGGCGATCGAGACGCCTGGCTTGCTTCGGCGCTTGTTCCCGCTGAGGGGAACTGTATAGCATAATTGGATGTTGGGTTCGCGGCAGCCTCTGTCGCGGGCCGGATTTCGCGGGCAGAGTAAGGGAGTAAAATTTCATGTTGTCTCTTCGCACAGTATCCGTAATTCGCGTGGCCATGATCGCAACGGCGATGTTGTCCTGTGCTTTGCTTGCCTCTTGCAGCAAAGGCCCGAAGCAGGCGCTCCGCCTTAATCTCACGCCTGGGAATACGTACGTGCTGTCGATTCGCACCACGGCGGACTCGGTGCTCACCTCGCCGGATGGAAACAATCTCCCCATTCCGACCTCGAGCGTGAATGCCTTTTCGTTGCTGGTTGGGGATGTCGATGATCATGGCGATCTGTTTGTGACTGCCGATCCGGAGGAGACGGAATTCCCGCTGGTCTTTGTGCCGCTTGCCTCGATATTCAACACCTATTCCTTCGGCATCAAGCTCTCTCCGGTCGGACGAATCAGCGAGTTCGTCAATACCGACGCCGTGAGAGAAGGAGTCCGTGAATCTCTCACTGCGCTGGGCTCTGGGGTCACTACTTTTGGCAGCACCCCGCCGGATACGGCGATTGCCTTAATCTCCGATGACGCGCTCCGTGCGATCATCGAGCCCATCACTTCAATCTGGCCCGAGACACCCGTCGCGCCAGGAGACGAGTGGACGGGACCGGAAATCTATACTCCAACCAGCCACACGATCACGTCCTCACGGTACCGGCTGGAATCCTCAAGCGATTCAGATGTGAAGATTCATGTGGAGCTGGAAATCCGCCCGGCGGGTGAGCACGCGCGCGATCCCAATCTGCTGCCTCCAGGCGAAGTGAGCGGAAAAGGGTCGGGTGATATCCGCGTTGATCCGTCGAGCGGAACGATTCGCTCTTATGAAGTGAGCCAGGAGACCAGCGGCACTATTCAAAGCGCAGAAGGGGTGATTTACAACGTTACAGCAACCCAGCGCACTCAGGCGGAATTAACTGCGCGGTAACGCCGCAGGGCCTCTAGCGCATGGGTGAAGTCCTCGGGCGGCGCCGCCGAGAAGGAGAGCCGCTCGCCGGAAACCGGATGGTCGAAGCCGAGCATCTCGGCGTGCAGTGCTTGTCCTTTGAGACCTTCGAGCGCCTTGCGCAGATCCGTCGGGACTTCCCACTCCAAGTAGTCGGTGATCCCATAAAGCGGATCACCGAGAACCGGCCGGCCGACGTAACGCATGTGGACGCGGATTTGGTGCGTGCGTCCAGTCTCGAGTTCAAGTGACACCAGGCTTGCCACGCCAAAGCGCTCGAGCACGCGATAACGCGTGACGGCTTCGCGGGCCAGCGGCGCGTGGATGCCCATCTTCTTACGGTCGCCGGTGCTACGCCCGATCGCGGCGCGGATCACGCCTGCCTCTTCCTGGAATTCACCTTTCACCAGCGCGACGTATCGCCGATCAAAGCTGTGCTCGCGCGCCTGTTTGCCGAGCCGATCGAGGGCGAGCGCGGTCTTGGCTACGATCATCACGCCGGAGGTGTCGCGATCGAGCCGGTGCACAATCCCGGGGCGAATCCAGGCTTCGTCGCCGCCTTCCTCGGCGCCCAAGGGGCGCTGGAAGTCTGGACAGTGGTACAGGACCGCATTGACCAGCGTGCCCGAGGTGTGACCCGGTGCGGGATGCACCACAAGGCCTGCTGGCTTGTTCACCACGAGCACGTGTTCATCCTGAAAGAGAATGTCGAGCGGGATAGCTTCGGGCGTGAGCGTGATGGTTGCGGGCGGCGGCAAGGCGATCGTCACCGTGTCGCCTTCGGAAGTATTTCGGCTCGGGCGAAGATACTCGCGGCCGTTGACGGTAACGCGGCCGGCCTTGATCGCGGATTGCACGACGTTGCGCGAGACATCTTCGAGGCGGCCGGCGAGAAACACGTCGAGCCGCAGGCCGTCTTCGGCAGCTTCGGCCTGGAACTCCAGGGGTTCGGATTTTGAATCGGAATCGATCACGGTTGAAATAAACCGGGCAGGACCGCCGAGCGGCCCTGCCCGAAATGTATCTCTACTGTTGCGTAAACTGCGGCCCAGTTAGTGGGTCGGGGTTGTGGGTTCGTTAGACTGCGCCTGCCTCGCAATCGCTTTCGCGAGTTTGCGGCGGCGGCGTTCGCTGGGCTTCTCGTAGTAATTGATCTCTTTGAGACGCTGCATGAGCCCTTCCTTGTTGCACTTCTTTTTGAAGCGCCGCAAAGCCTTTTCAAACGGCTCATCGGGTCTGACACGGACTTTCGTCACGCGGAACCAACCTCCCTTCGGAATCGGAATGCTCGGGCCGGCCGCATGAGTGACGTCTCAGGGCCGGGAAAAATTACGATCGAGCAGTGCGAAAGTATAGCAGCGGAATACAGTATTGGCAAGTAAATTCCCGGCAAGGACCGCTCCGCCACATTCCTTAGGCGCCTTTATTGCGCAATCGATTTTCTGCAAGGTGATCGGCGGCTTCCGCTGTCGTGATGCCATTCTCCCGGGCGATGCGGAAGACTTCGGCGAGTGCGGTGGAAATAGTCTTCACGCGCTCCTGTGCAGCGGCGGCGCTGTAGCCGCCGGGGGCGAATTCGCAGGCGATATTGATGATTCCGCCGGCATTCACGACGTAGTCGGGCGCATACAGGATACCGCGTTGTTGAAGACGAAGCGCATCCTCGAGCTCGGTGAGTTGGTTGTTTGCGGCGCCGGCGACGATGCGGCAACGAAGATTCGCGATCGAGTGTGCATTCAGGATGCCACCGCGGCCGCAAGGTGCAAAGACATCGCAGGGGTGCGTGAGCGCAGCGTCGGGGCCATCGAGGAACATTGCACCGGTGCGATCCGCGACGGCACGAGCGCGAATGGCATCCAAATCGCAGACGGCGATTTTCATGCCTGCCTCGCGGCAGAGATCCGCGAGGCGTCCACCGACTGCGCCCACACCCTGGATTGCCACGCTGCGGTCTTCGGTACGGTCATCGCCGAATGCTTCCTTGAGGCACGCACAGATCGCGATGAGGCAGCCGACCGCCGTAAGCGGTGAGGGATTTCCGCTGGAGCCGTGTTCGATGGAAAGACCGGAAACCCAGCGGGTCTCGAGCGCGACAGTTTCGAGATCGGCCACCGTGATGTTCATGTCTTCCGCAGCGATATATTTTCCACCGAGGGCTTCAATCGCACGACCGAGCGCGAGAAACATGGCCTCGGTCTTTTTCTTCGGATCGCCCATGATGACGGCCTTGCCGCCGCCCTGTCCGGTTTGCGCGATCGCCGCTTTGTAGCTCATAGCGCGTGCGAGTTTCTTTGCATCTTCGAGCGCCTCGGACTCGGTGGCATAGGGCCACATCCGCATGCCGCCGAGGGACGGTCCGAGCGCGGTGCTGTGAACCACAATGAAGGCGTTTAGGCCTGATGCCGCATCGATAATGTGGACAATGCGCTCGTAGCCGGGTGTGGGAATGTCAACGATTTGCATCAAAACTGCATCCAATCCCCCACCGTAACACACCTACCTTTTCTTTGGAAAAAGAATAAGGTAGGCCAAAAGAAACCGTTGCCGCTTCCCGGAAGAGTAGCGATGACGTTATTCGGGTTAAATGATCTAGACTGGGCGGCAAACGCGGAACTGAACGGGAGAAGACCAAATGCGGATCGGCATCGGTGTGATGGCGGCGGTGATGATTTCGTTCGCGGCGCAGGCGCAACAAGGCGCGACAGGCGGCGAGTGGCGATATTACGGCGGGGACGCTGGGCAGACGAAGTATTCACCGCTGAGCCAGATTAACAAGGACAACGTGAAGTCGCTGGCGGTGGCGTGGACCTGGGACTCGCCGGACGAAGCGATTGGAAAGCCGGACGCGTTCAAGGTGACGCCGATCATGGTGAAGGGCGTGCTCTACGTGAGCACGGGGATGAACCAGGTCGCGGCGATTGACCCGGCCTCGGGCAATACGCTTTGGGTGCATGACAACGAAGCGTACAAGCTGGGACGGCCGACAAACTCGGGGTGGCAGCACCGGGGCGTGAGCTATTGGTCGGACGGGACGGATGAGCGGATCGTGATCGCGACGGGCACGCTGCAACTGATCGCGCTGAACGCGAAGACGGGGGAACCCTATGAGAATTTCGGCACGGGCGGCTGGGTGGATCTCACGCAGGGTCTCGAGCGCGAAATCTCGCGGCGCATGGTGGGGAACAATGCGCCGGTCGCGATCGTAAAAGACACGATCGTGGTCGGCTCGACCATCTTCGATCGGCCGATGAACCCTGACATGCCGCCGGGGCATGTGCGCGGATACGACGTGAAAACCGGTGCGCTGAAATGGGTCTTCCACACGATTCCGCAGGCGGGGGAGCTTGGCGTGGAGACGTGGGAAAACGATTCGTGGAAATACTCCGGCGGCACGAATGTGTGGGCGCCGATGAGCGTGGACGAGGAACTCGGCTACGTGTACCTGCCCGTGAGCACGCCGACGAACGATTACTACGGCGGGCACCGCAAGGGAAACAACCTCTTCGCGGAAAGCATTGTGTGTGTCGATGCGGCGACGGGGCAGCGGGTGTGGCATTTCCAGGCGGTGCATCACGGCCTGTGGGACTACGACTTCCCGTGCGCGCCGACGCTGTGCGACATCACCGTGAACGGCAAGAAAATCAAGGCCGTCGCGGCGGTGAGCAAGCAAGGCTTCACGTATGTCTTCGATCGCAAGACCGGCGAGCCGGTGTGGCCGATCGAAGAGCGGCCCGTACCGCAGACGACCGTGCCGGGCGAGCAGACCTCGGCCACACAGCCTTTCCCGACGAAGCCGGCGGCGTTCGTGCGGCAAGGAATCACCGAGGACGACCTGATCGATCTGACGCCGGAGCTGAAGGCCGAGGCGCTGAAGATCGCGAGCGAATACACGATGGGGCCGATCTTCACACCGCCGACGCTGCTGGGCGAAGGCGGGAAGAAAGGCGCGTTCCAGGTGCCAAGTGCGGCGGGCGGCGCGAACTGGGGCGGCGCAGGATTCGACCCGGAGACGGGCATGCTCTATCTGCAAGCGGCAGACATGCATTCGCTGGCGCACGTGAGCAAGGGCGACCCGAATCGCGTGAAGGCGGACTACCTGACGCAAGGGCAACTCGTGGCGCCCGGACCGCAGGGACTGCCGATCACGAAGCCGCCGTATGGTGTCGTAGTCGGCATCGATCTGAACAAGGGCGAGATCGCGTGGAAAGTGCCGCATGGCGACGGGCCGCGGCACCATCCGGCGCTGAAGGGCGTCGATCCCGGCCCCCTCGGCGCGACGAGCCACGGGATGCTCTCGAGCGGCGGGCCGCTGGTGACCAAGACGCTGCTGTTCATCAACCAGGCGACGGTGGATATTGCTACGCTGCGGCTGTCGAAGACGGACTTGTTCATGCGCGCCTTCGACAAGACGAACGGGGCGGTCCTTTGGGAACAGCGGCTCGAGTTACCGCCCTTCGGTACGCCGATGACCTATGAGCACAAAGGCAAGCAGTATGTCGTCGTGGCCTGCGGCGGAACTGGGCAGCCTTCGCGGCTCGTGGCCTACGCACTACCTTAAGGGACTGCCCACAGATTACACAGATTTGCACAGATTGAAATAACGTGGGGCGGCCATTGTGGCCGCCCCGGTTTTTTTGATTCGTAGCGCCGCCGTCCCGACGACGTTACGAATGCGATCACTCTGCTTTGTCTTCTTTGAGGATTTTCTTGAGTGCTGCGCGGACCTGGCCGGCTTCGGGTTCGAGCCGGATGACGATGGCGAAAGGTTTGCTCAGGTAAAGATCGGGTGGAGGCGCGGGAAGATTCGGCGCACGATCCTTCACGACGGCGAGTAGGAATGCGGCGTTCGCCGTCATCTTGTAGGTGCGCTCGTCGGTGATGCGCAGGATGGCGACTTCGAGATTTTGACCGGAGAGGCCGAGGCCCTCGTCGATTCGCGCGGGGGCCATACCTGAAAAGTCGAAAGGTTCGGCGGTGTCGTAGGCGATACCACCTTGTTTAAGCGCCTGGGCGAGATCGTCGGCGGTGGTGATGCGCGGCGCGGTTGCACAACCGGCGAGGGCAACGGCGAGCGTAATTATTGAAACTATGTGAACGTGACCCCTGCAGACTGCGCGCGACATTCGCTGACTCCTACTGCTCGGACGGCTATCCTGAGAAACGGTTGTACTAAGGCCGCAGGGCCGAGCGCAACTGGGCCTGTTGGCGCAGGTAGGTCGGGCCGGCGATCGGATGCCGCACGAACACGAGGCAACACGCCGCGGCAACGTACACACCGGTGAAAATCAGGAACGCGAGATGGTAGTCGCCGGTTCTATCGTGGATGTAACCGGCGAAAGGTACGCCGCTAGCCTGGATGGGGAGCATGCACGGGCTCATCAGCCCCATGACGCGGCCGAACACGGGCCGGGGGAAATAGTCGCCGACGAGCGAGCCCCAGAGCGGCACCACGCCACCCATGCCGAACCCAAACAACGCACCCACGGCCATGAGCTGCGGATAGGAGTCGGCATACAAGAGCAAGCCAGTACCCACGGCCTGAAACGCGAGGCACAACAGCAGCGCGAGGCGCGCATCGACATAGTCGGCAATCCACCCGAAGAGGACCTTGCCGATGACGCCGACGCCCGCCGAGGCGGTCATGATGTGGGCCGCCTGGTGGCGCGTGATACCCAGATCGCGGGCGTGCTCGATCATGTGGATGAGCGTGGCGGACATGGCGCAGAAGTTGAGCCCCACGGCCATCGTAATGGCCCAAAAGGTCTCATTTCGCAGGGTAGCTGCGGTGGAAAATGATGAATGGGCGGGTCTAGGCCGGCGCGCAAGGGCGGGCTCGGACGTGTCGTCCTCGATCACGCGGGCGCCGTCGGGCAGCAGGCCGATTTCTTCCGGCCGACTAATAATGAGTACCCAGACAAACGGCAGCAACAAAAACAGCGACAGCATGCCGAAGATATCGAAGGTGATGCGCCAGCCGTAGGCGTCGATGAGCCACGAAGTAACCGGGGCCATGATCATGCCGGACATCGAGACGCCGGTCGTGGCAATGCCGAGAGCGGCACCGCGACGGCGCACGAACCAGTTGCACACGAGAGCGGTGCTAGCGAGCTGGCCAATCGTGACGACGCCGATGGCGAGCAAGGTGGCGATTAGAACGTACCACTGCCAGAGCGCCGTGATGCGCGCGGCGAGCAGGAAGCCGGTACCGAGGCTGACGCAGCCGATGATCATGAGGCGGCGAATTGACCATGTGTCAATGATGCGGCCGAGGAAGGGGGCGAAGATCGCCATGGCGGCGTTCATCAGGGTGAGCCCGATGGTGACGGCGAAACGGCTGGCGTGGAACTCTTCCTGGATGGGCACCAAGAACACGCCGTAGGAGTAGAAAATGAATCCGGTCGCGACAAATAGAGTCACGAAGCTGGCGCAGACAATCCACCAGCCGTAGAAGATTCGGCTCGACGTTCGGCGAAGCATTGGTTAATAGGTAAACTAATCAGGCCGCGCGATCATTCCGCGGCAGGCTGGGGATGGGTTTGGACGGCCCGGCGGCGACCCTACCGCAGTGCCTTCATTCACCAGTATACGCATCAATGCGCATCCCCCGCGACTTACTTTCTTTTTGAGAAAAAGAAAGTAAGCAAAGAAAAACCGTTATTGAGAGGGACTTGCGGGTGTCCGCGCCCGCATCGCTGGGTTGGGGTGGGGATTTGTCGGGGAGGTGGGTGGTCGGTATGCTGTGCGGACTTTTTGGATTTAGGACTTTATCTTGGGAGTAATAGCTCATGAGCGCGTCGATTAGTTTGAAGGGCAAGGTGGCGATTGTGACCGGCGGCGGCCGAGGGATTGGCAAGGCGATTGCCCGGAAGTTCGTCGAGGCTGGCGCGGGAGTGGTGATCGCCAGCCGGAAGATGGAAAACCTGGAAGCGACCGCGGCGGAATTTAAAGGTCTGCCGGGTAAAGTCGTGCCGGTGGCGTGTCACGTGGGACGGCCGGAAGACATCGAGAGTCTCGTGAAAGAGACGGAGAAGCAGCTTGGGCCGGTGGACATCCTGGTGAACAATTCGGCGACGAACATCGGCCAAGGGCCAGCGCTGGATATAACCGACGATATGCTGGACAAGATGGTCGACGTGAACGTGAAGTCGGCGTTGCGCCTGATCCGGCTGACGGCGCCGAAGATGATCCAGCGCGGGACGGGCGGGTCGATCATCAATATCGTGTCGATCGCGGGGCTGCGTCCACAGTATCAAGGACTCTTGTACAGCTTCACGAAAGCGGGGCTGATCATGATGACGAAGAGCTGGGCCCAGGAACTGGGGCAGCACAAGATCCGCGTGAATGCGATTGCGCCGGGACTAATCAAGACCGACTTTAGTTCCTTCTTCCACGAAAATCCGGATCGCGTAAAGGCGATCGAGCGGACCCAACCGATCCCGCGCATTGCCGAGCCGGACGAAGTAGGCTTTATGGCCTTGTACCTGGCGTCGGACGAAGCCTCGTATGTTACAGGTGAGATTATGGTCGTGGACGGTGGCGCCATGATCGGGCGGGGCGGGACGATCTGAGGGTATTCCTAGTAAACAAGGGGAATCCAAGTGCTCAGGAATGGGTTATACTTGTGTCCGGAGTGCTGTATGGGCGTCAGAACCCGCATAGTCTTGGCGATGCTAGCGCTTGCCGTGGTTCCTTGGCCACAGGCGGGCGCGATGGAATTTACTTGCGCGATGAGCGGCGAGGTTTCTTCATCGTGCTGTTGCGGGCCGCGGTCTTCGGAAGGATGCGCTTCGCTTGAGCGTGCGTGCTCGTGTTGTGAAGTCTCGATTACGGCGGCAGTGCCGGTTTTGGCTCCTGCTATGGCGGCGTCGGCACCGGTAGTCCTCCTTGCCGCGCCGCTGGAGTTTGTCGCCGTATTCGCGCCAGCGGTGCTCGATGTGAGATCTGTTTCTGGAGATCGCGCGCTTGCGCGAAGTTCTCTGTCGCTGTTCTTGTTAAACCAATCCTTCCGTTGCTAGTCCTCGCGTTACCTCGGTAGCTGGCGGCGGCCCTGTCGGCCGTTCAGCCCCAGCTCATCATTTCCACGTGTTTATTTTTCCGAGGATCTATCATGTCTCGATTCCTTTGTTGTGCCTGTATTGCCGGAGTGCTTGTACTTGCCGCGAGTGGATGTGCCCCAAAACCGGAGGCTGATCCGCCAGTGGCGGCGACGGGCCTACGCATTGAGGCGCGCGCGGACGGATTCCATCCTGAAGCAATCGCGGTGCCCGCAGGCACTCCCGTTACGATAGAGTTTGTGCGGACGGCGGAAAAGACCTGTGCGGACGCGGTGGTGTTTCCGTCGAGTGGAGAGCGACACGAACTATCGCTGAACATCCCCGTGATCGTAACGCTGACAGTGCCCGCAGGGCAATCTGTGCTATTTGCATGTCCAATGGATATGTACCGCGGTGAAGTCCGCGCCGGCAGTCCGGGTGCAGCGGTGCCCGCTGAATCGCCAGACGAGGCGAACGCCGCGCACGACCCTTCCGAGATCGCTCATTGGACCTGCTCGATGCATCCCTCGGTGAAGTCTCAAACACCGGGGACGTGTCCGATTTGTTCGATGGATCTGGTTCCCGTAACTCGGGGCGAGATCGAAACCGGAGTGATTCTTGTTGACGCGCAGAGGCGACAGTTGATCGGTGTGATGACGGGCACGGTTGAGCGGCGCGCGTTCGTGAGTGAAGTGCGAACGGTGGGAATCGTACGGGCGGATGAAGCCCGTGTGCGGGATGTGACGTTACGGACCCGTGTGTGGATTGATTCGGTGCAGGCGGACTTCACGGGCAAGTCGGTGCGTAAGGGCGAGCCGCTGCTCCGCTACTTCAGCCCGGATTTGCTTCAGATGCAACGCGAATACTTGTTGGCGGCGGGCCGTAGTGCCGGGGGCCCGGACTTGCGCGCGGGAGCGGATACGCGCTTGCGCCTGGCCGGGATGGAACTGGCTCAGATTGAAGACCTAGCGAAGCGCGGATCGGCACTCGAGCAACTTACGTTGACCTCCCCGATCACGGGTACGGTGATTGAGAAGCACGTGGTAGCCGGTAGTGAAGTCGAGGAAGGAGAGCCGCTTTATCGCATCGCAGATCTGTCGTCAGTGTGGATCGAAGCGGAAGTGTATGAGCAGGACATCGCGCGGATGCAGGTGGGCCAGGGGGCACGGATCGCACTGCAAAGCATGGTGGGGCGCGACTTCGAGGGTATCGTTTCGTACGTGTATCCGTCGGTGGATGCGATGACACGGACCGGGCGCGTGCGATTCGAGACGGCGAATCCGGAGGGTGCGCTAAAGCTCAACATGTATGCGGACATCCGGGTTGATTTGCCCTTGGGCGAGCGGTTGGCCGTGCCAGAAAGTGCGGTGATTCATGCGGGAGCGAGCTATGTCGCGTTTGTCGATCTCGGTGAGGGGCGGTTGGAGCCGCGGCGGCTGAAGGTGGGCGTGAGGACGGCGGGCTACATCGAAGTTCTGGATGGATTGAAAGAAGGCGAGACCGTGGTTACGTCAGCGAACTTTCTCATCGCGGCGGAGAGCAAACTGAAATCGGGGATTGAGAAGTGGTAGCGGACGACGACGATGCCAAGCCCGGTCTGATCGCCCGGTTGATCGCGTATTGCGCAAACAATCCGATGCTGACGATCCTCACGATCGCCGCGCTGTCGGGCTGGGGCTACTACTCGCTGCGGAGCGTGCCGCTGGACGCGATCCCAGATCTGTCGGACACGCAAGTGATCATCCTGACGGAATGGTCGGGGCGGAGCCCGGATTTGGTCGAGGCCCAGATCACCTATCCGCTGTCGACCTCGCTTCTTGCGGCGCCGAAGGTGGAATTCGTCCGCGGGCAGTCGTTCCTGGGGCTGTCGTTCGTCTACGTGATTTTCGAAGACGGGACGGACATCTACTGGGCGCGGAGCCGGGTCCTGGAATATCTCAACTCGATGGGAGCGCGGTTGCCGGAGGACGTAAATCCGTCGATCGGGCCGGACGCGACGGGGGTAGGGTGGGTCTTCGAATATGCGCTGGCGGATCGGACGGGCGCGCACAGTCTAGCGGATCTGCGATCAATCCAGGACTGGAATCTACGGTATTGGCTAGAAGGTGTCGAAGGGGTCGCCGAGGTCGCCTCGGTGGGCGGGTTCGTCAAGCAGTACCAGATCACCCTCGACCCGATGCGGCTGCGGGCCTACGGAATTTCACTCAATGATGTGACAGAGGCCGTCGAGCGATCGAACATCGAGGTGGGCGGCGGTGTGGTGGAGGTCGCAGGCCACGAACAGTTCATTCGCGGGCGGGGCTATATCCAGTCACTGGACGATATCGAGATGATCCCGCTCAGGCTGGGTGAAGGCGGCGTGCCGGTGTATGTGCGCGACGTGGCCGATGTGCAGCTCGGGCCGGATATGCGACGAGGACTGGCGGAGCTGAACGGCGAGGGTGAAGTGGCGGGCGGGATCGTTGTGATGCGCTACGGCGAGAACGCCCTAAACGTGATCCGGCGTGTGAAGGAACGTATTGAAGAAACGAAAGCATCGTTGCCGCCGGGGGTCGAAATCGTCGTCGCGTACGATCGATCCGATCTGATTTTACGATCGATTGCCACGCTGCAGCGCACGCTGGTCGAGGAGTTGGTGATCGTGAGCGTAGTGATCGCGGTATTTCTGCTGCACTTGCGATCGGCGCTGGTGCCGATCATTTGCCTGCCGGTCGCGGTCTTGCTCGCGTTCATCCCCATGGCGCAGCAGGGCCTGACGGCGACGATCATGTCGCTGGGTGGCATTGCCGTGGCGATCGGCGCGATGGTGGACGCGTCGATCATCATTATCGAAAACGTACACAAGCGGCTCGAAACGTGGGAATCAGCGGGACGGCCCGGCGATCGGAAGTCCGTCATCATCCGCGCGATGCAGGAGGTCGGCCCGAGCATTTTCTTCTCGCTGCTGGTAATCACCGTGTCGTTCCTGCCCGTGTTCACCCTGCAGGCGACGGAAGGCCGTTTGTTCAGGCCGTTGGCCTTTATGAAGACCTATTCAATGGGATTTGCCGCGTTGCTTGCAGTGACGCTGACACCGGCGCTGGCGGTGCTGTTCATCCGCGGGCGCATATTGCGCGAGGAGCAAAACCCAATCAACCGGCTGCTAATCGCGGCGTATGCGCCCGTGGTGCGCTTCGTGGTGTGGGCGCGATGGGCCGTCGTGGCGGCGGCGATCGCGGCGGTGATGGCGACGGTGCCGGCCTTCCTGAAACTGGGTAACGAGTTCATGCCGCCGCTGAATGAAGGGGCGATTTTGTATATGCCGACGGCGCTGCCGGGGATGTCGATCACCGAAGCGACAACGATTTTGCAGAGCATGGATCGGCAACTGAAACAATTCCCGGAAGTGGAGACGGTGTTCGGCAAGGTGGGCCGGGCAGAGACGGCGACGGACCCTGCGCCGATGTCGATGGTGGAGACGGTGGTAGTGCTCAAGCCGGAGAGCGCGTGGCGGCCGGGGTTGACCTACGACGCGTTGATCGACGAGATGGACCAGAAGCTGCAATATCCGGGGATGCCGAACATCTGGTGGATGCCGGTGCAGACGCGGACGGAGATGCTTTCGACCGGGATTCGCAGTGCGCTGGGCATCAAGGTGTTTGGGAAAACGCTCGAAGAAATTGAGCGGACGGCAGTGGCGATCGAGGGGGCGCTGAAAGACGACCCGCGTACCGCGCCATTCACACGGAGTGCGTTTGCCGAGCGTGAGGCGGGAGGATATTTTCTTGATTTCACCGTGGACCGTGCGCGCGCCGCGCGATATGGCCTGCGGGTGCAGGACGTGACGGATGCGCTCGAAACCGCCGTGGGCGGAATGAACGTGACACAGGTCTTAGAGGGACGAGAGCGGTATTCGGTGAACGTTCGGTATGCGCGCGATTTCCGCGAGGATCCGGAAGCGCTCAAAAAAATCCTCGTGGATACGCCGACGGGTGGACCAATCCCCATCGACGCAGTGGCAGACATCACGTTCAACACGGGGCCGCCGGTGGTGCGCAGCGAGGATGGGCAACTGGTGGGCTATGTGTTCGTAGACGTGACGCGCCGCGGGATTGCGGACTATGTCCGCGATGCGCGGAAGGTGGTGGCCGAGCGTGTGACACTTCCCGCAGGGACGGGCGTGGAGTGGGCCGGGCAGTTTCGCTATTTTGAGCGCGCGAAGGAACGACTGAAAGTGGTAGTGCCCGCGACACTGGCGATTGTGTTTTTGCTGCTGTACCTCAATACGCGATCGATCATGGAGACGTTAATCGTGATGCTGGCTGTGCCGTTTTCGCTGATCGGCGCGGTGTGGCTGCTGTATTTGCTCGACTACAACATGAGCGTGGCGGTGTGGGTGGGACTAATCGCGCTGGCAGGACTAGACGCGGAGACGGGCGTCATCATGCTGCTGTACTTGACGCTGGCGCATGGGCGGCGCGCCGGGGAAGGACGGTTGCGCGACTTCGCGGAGTTGCGCGACGCGATCGTCGAAGGCGCTGCGCAACGAATCCGGCCAAAACTGATGACGGTGCTGGCGCTCTTCACTGCGCTATTCCCGGTGATGCTGAGCGAGGGCACCGGCACGGACGTAATGAAGCGGATCGCCGCTCCCATGGTGGGCGGCGTGGCCACTTCGTTCTTACTGGAGTTGACGGTGTATCCAGCGCTGTTCGCGATTTGGAAGCGGCGGGCACTGCCGCGGATCAGCCTGGACGGCGGCGCAATCGCAATAAAAAACCGCATCTCTTGACTACACCAGCGTCTCGCTAAAACCGAACGCGCTTGTCGGGCATGGGCTGAAAACGAGGTGGTCCCAATGCGCATGCAATGGTGTTCCCATCAATTCGCGGGAAGCGCGTGAGGAGAAAATTTTTGACCCACAAACAACATGCGGGCACGTTAGTGACTGGCGCTTCTGCGATCGCCGCGGCAATCGTGGCGGGATCGCTGTGGTTTGCCGAGGTGAATGTGGAAGGCTGGTTGTTGGCGGCGCGGTACACAGCACGGTGGTCGTTCGCGGTTTTTCTGGCGGCATACCTTGGGCCGGCGATCGTGCGCGGGTTTGGCGAGGCGCGGACGCGTACGGCGATTCTGGCGTTTGGCGCAGTGCACGGGATTCATTTGGGCGCGCTGGTAACGTACCGAATCGTGGCGGGCGAGACACCTCCCACCACAGCATTGGCGGTGGGTGGACTGGCGTATGCGTTGATCGTGGTGCTGGTAGTGGCGGAACTGCGACGGAAGAGTGGGCGCGTATTGCGAGCGGTAACATTGCACTATGCACTGGCCGTCTTCGTGGTGACGTATGCGGCGCGGTTGTCGTCGACGGATCAGTATTGGGTGGGCGTTGTGGGTGTGGCGATGGGAGCCGCGGCGTTGGTGGTGCGGTGCACGGCTGGATTTATTCGGAAGAGTACAACTCCCGCCTAATGCAGTCGGTCGGCAAACACAGATCAAGCGAGAGAGAGCAAGACTAAGCCCCTGGAGGTCGCATCAGTCGCTGCCGGCCGCCTGTTCCTCGGTGTTGGTGTAGTTGATGAAGCCGATCATCATTTCATCGGTGGTGGCTTCGCCCCAGCGGACGTTGATGGACGGATCGGGATTGTTCGGGTTGCCGGCGGAGTTGTCGAAGACAGCGGTGTACTCGATTTTCGTTCCGGCCGGAACTTTCTTGGGTTCGCGGAAGGTGTAGTCGAGCTGCCAGTTGAAGTCCCACGCCGGGACGGTGAGCAGGGTTTCCTGTGAACCGTCGGGATAGTGCGCAACGTACTGGGCGCTCTTGCCGCGCAAGTGCATGTGCGGGTGCAGCGAAATGATCGTGGTATCGGCGTCGAAGGTCCTGTCCGCCTTCAGCTCGATGTTCGGCGCGCCAGCGGGCAGGTTGAGCTTCATGCTGGCGATACCGTCCCACACGACGGCGTGCTTCACGGGCGGGTCTTTCTCATCGTCCCAGAAGCGGAAACCGACGCTGGACTGATCGAGCTGCTGCGTACCGGGGCCCGGCTCCTTGTGATAGTGCATCTGGAAGACGAGTCGGGCGCCTTTGTGCAGCCGACGACCATAGCCCTCGGAGAAAATCGGCGGGTCTTCGCCGGGGGCAATGGAGCCCATGCCCTGGCGCTGCTGCTTGCCGTTCGCGTCCTTGTACAACTCGAAGCCGACGATGTGGTGCACGACCTCTGAACCGGGTCTCCACTCGATGGCGCGCAGCCAGCGATCCTCGGGCAGTTGATCGGCGGTGATTTCCACGAAAAAGTTCTTGTACTCATCGACGACGTCGTCTTTGACGAGGTACGGCTCCGGGATTTTCACCTCAAGATCCGGCTTGCCGATGACCCATCCGCCGTTGTCTTCGAAGTGAACCGGGGCGGGCGCGTCGGAGGGATTGCCGCGCTTGGCGCCGGTGCGCACCCACTCGACGAGCGTGGCGATCTGATCGTCGGTCAGGCCGCGTTCGTTTCTGAAGACGCCTTTGGATTCTTCGGAGGCGTACCAAGGGGGCATTTTCTTGGAAGCGACGACTTCGGCGATGGACTTAGCCCAAGGGCGTGCTTCTTCGTAGTTGAGCAACGAGAAGGGGGCGACCATGCCGGCAATGTTCTGGCCGCCGGGGCGATGACAGATGACGCAGTTCTGCTGGACAATGGGCAGAATGTCTCGAGTGAAGGTGACCTCGCTCACGGTGGGGGCATCGTTGGCAAAGACGGGAGTGGCGGCCAACGCGAGAATGACGGTGAGGCGTTTGGACATGAAATAGGATTCCTTGTGAAGCGTGGGTTGGGATGATATCAGATCGTGCGATCGGCGGATTGAACGGACGAACGGTCGGTTTCATCACGAGGTGCCCCGAGGGCGGGGCAGCATGGTTGCGCATTTCTGCGCAGAGCAGTGGTGTTTCCGACGACGGTACAGACGGTTCACAGTTTCAGTAACTGTGTGTTTTATTGGCTTTTTGTAGCATTTTCGGCGATTCGCTGCCGGAACGCTGCTTGCTGGAAATGGCCATACTCGCAGCCCCTGTGGCCCGATCGCCGGGTGGCCGGCGAACGGGACAGGCAAGCCAAACCACGGAAGGAACCTTCGTTTTGAAAAAGATTAATGAAGCGCGACTGGAGACGGATTTGGGGTATCGATTCGGGTATCTGAGTGAGTTCATGGGCTTCGGCACGGAGGATGTAGCAGCGATCCATGCAGCCGCGCCGGCGATCGCGCCGTTGGTGCCGACGCTAGTGGATGCAGTGTACGACAAGCTTTTTGGTTACGACTCGACGAAGCGGCATTTCATGCCGCGACAGTTTGGATATGACGGGCCGCTGCCGGACGACTTAGAGAGTCTCACGCAAGAGCATGAACAAATTAAGTTCCGCAAGTCGCATTTGGCGAAATATCTGGCGAAGCTGGTGACCGCGGACTACAACGAGGTGATGGTGAAGTACCTTGACCTCGTGGGCAAAATCCACACGCCGAAGGCGGGCAATCCGTTGCTCGATGTGCCGCTGGTGCAGATGAATGCGTTGATGGGATTCGTGTCGGACGCTCTGCTGAACACGATCATGGGACTGGGGCTGGATCGTGTGACAGAAATCCGGACGGTGCGCGCATTCAACAAGTTGCTGTGGCTGCAGAACGATTTGATCACGCGGCACTATAAAGGCGCGACGGAGGGCAAGCGCGAGCCGAGTCTTGCCGCGGTTTGAGTTGAAAAAGGTTCTTTTGAGCTCTGGTTAGCTCCAGCCGTAGTTGACGAGAGAGACCTTGGAGGAGCCGTCGTCGAAGAGGTCAACGAGGGCGTAGGCTGGGGCGAACTCGTGATAGGAGCCGTCCCACCAGTTGCCGCAAACAGCGCCGTTGCAGGCGTATTTGACGCCGAGGTAGGTGATTTCGTCGGCGAGGTGCATGTGCCCGGAGAGACTGAGCCGGACGTTGGGATGTTTGTAGAAAAGGTCCTTGATGCGGCGGGCGTCGATGTGGACCCAGGAGCCGGGGATTTGCCAATCGCCGGATTTTTCATTCTCGCCGTCGAAGTACGCGCACGCGGCGAGAATCGGAATGTGGCTGACGACGCAGACAGGAGTTGTTTTAGGCGTATCGCTCAGCACACCTTGCAGCCATTCGAATTGCTCGTCGTCGAGCTTTCCTGAGTAGCCCTTCTCGCCGGGCAGGGTGCTATCGAGGAAGACGAAGCGCCAGCCGGCGCGATCGTGGGTGTAGTGCTTTCCAGGCAAGGAGTACGCGTCGACGGCCCACTTCTTTCCCTCGCCTTGCTTGTTGTCGCGGACGTCGTGATTGCCGACGGTGGTGAGGTGGGGCACGCCGCATTCGTCGCGGAGGACCTTGTGCCAGAGGTCGAGCTGGACATTGGCGCGGGCGCTGCCTTCTTCGCTATCCACGGCCATGACGTTGTCCCCGCCGAAGATGACGAGTTCAGGTTTATCGGCGTGATTCTGGGCGTGCTGCAAGCAGGCGGCGAGACCCTGGCCGCCGCGCTTTTCGGGTTGAACGTGAACGTCAGTGAGGTGGGCGAAACGAAGCGCGCGGCGCGGAGTGGATGCACCGGGCGTATCAGCGGCACGCGCAGTGGATCCGAGCAGCGCGGCAGCGAGAGAGGTACCGAGCATTTCGCGGCGGGTGAGGGTTGTGGGCATTGCAATTTCCTCCGTTCGTTAAATGCAGTGTACGCGAGGATGGCGGTGCGCTGTTAGAGATGGATGAGCGTTATCGCTTTGCAAACGAAAAATCGCGCCGGGATTGCCCATACGGCATGCCAGACAACCGCGTCGTTCCCGTCCGAGACTCAGCAAACTTTAGGGTTCAGTCCACATAACCAAGCGCGTGCATCATCATGCGGTAGGGCAGGTCGCGCTGCTTAGTCTGATTCACGGTGCCGCAGAAGTAGACATCCCGGGCCGGGCAATAAAAGAGGATGGTGCCCGATGCGCCGGAGTGGCCGATGAATAAGGGTAAGGGTGAAAAGGGAGAGAAAAAGCGCGGCAACTGGAATTTCATAATGCCGATACCGTACTGCAAAGGAAAGAATATGCGGTTCCACACTTGAATATCGTCCAAGTGATGTTTCTGAAAGATCTCGCCGCGCATGAAGGCTTTGAGAAAAATCATGCATTCGTCCGCCGTCGAGACAATACCGCCATCGGGCCCAAAGGAAGCCATCGCCTGGGGAATGCGCAGGGTTTGTGCGCCATACTTCATCGCCGCGATCGAATCGTAGCGCTGTACATGCAGCGGGGAGAAAACGTACGTGTTGGCGAGGCCAAGCGGCCGGGTCACGCGGGTCTCGATGTTCTCGGCATAGGAAGAATTCGTGACGTACTCAATGACTGCGCCGAGCAACTGATAGTTCGTGTCTGAATAGAATGCCTTCTTCCGGGTTCCTGGGATGAAGCGGGCTTTAAGCCTCGTTCGATTCATCTCGAGGACGTCGTCGAGTGTCCAGGATCGGTCGTTTCCGGCGGCCAATTGCCCCATGATCGAAGAGCCTCCAGCCTGACCCTGCTCGAAATAGTCCGCGAGTCCGGACGTGTGTGCCATGAGGTGTTGGACGGTAATCTCTGCGCCGCGATCGACTCCGCGAATGCAGTGAATTCCCGACATATCAACCTTGGGGATCAGTGAGGCGACGCGATCGCCCAATTTGAAAACACCTTCGTCCACCAACTGAAGCACGATAGCCGCGGTGTAGAGTTTGGTTGCGCTGGCAATGAAAAAGGGTGACGAAGCATTGATTGGCTGCGAGTCGACGATGCTCGCAGGGCCTGCACTGGCCGAACACTCGAAACGGCCGTTGCCCGTTGAGACACGCAAGACGATGCTACCGCAGCGTCCACTAGCATAGTGCTTCTCGGCCAGTTGAGTGAGCTTTTCAGCGCCGTTCATCGGACCTCCGGCCCCGCGAACATTGAGAACTCCGAGACCGTCCGGAACGCAGATTCTTACCGTCTCAGCTTGTCTTCATCGCCTTGACGTGGTCGCTGTTGTAGACCTGTTCGGAGTACGACGCGAGGACGGTCTTGTCGGCGTCGGTGTAGGCCGTGTCGGCGGCCATCGTGGCGAGGTTCTCATCGAGATCGGACTTGGTGGAGATGCCGACGTTGAGCATCGAGATGCGCGGGTCGGAGAGCACGTAGCGCAGCGCGGCCGCCGGGACTTTACCCGCGAGGACCGGGTCGGCCGCGGGGACGACGCCGGTGCGGCTGCCCTGGCCGAGGAGGTTGGCGCCCATGACTTTCATGGCGACGATGGCCATGCCGAGTTCGTGCGCGCGGTCGATGCATTTGTCGCGCCATTCAAGCTTGGCGTCGGAGAGCAACGTAAACATCGAGCGGCGCATGTATCCCTTCGCCAGAAGGACCTGATCGAAGAGGCCGGTGTCGATCATTTTGTAGACGTCTTCAAAGGCGATGTGCGTAGTGAGGCCAATGAAGCGCACGAGTCCTTCGTCGCGCAGTTTGGCGATTTGCTCGTAGACCTTCATTGCGCCGTCGGCACCGAGAGCCTCGGTGACAGGGCTGTGGACCTGGAGGCAGTCGACGTAGTCCGTGCCGAGTTCCTTAAGCGACGTTTCGAGACTCAGGCGGGTGCGATCGGGGCTGGGATCGGCGACTTTGGTCGCGAGGTATACATTCTCACGCACGTCTTTAAGGGCCGCGCCCATGATGCGTTCACTCTCGCTGTAAACGCGGGCCGTATCGAAATAGCGGATGCCCTTGTCGTACGCGTGGCGGACCATCTTCACGCGTTCTTCTTCGGAATCGAGCTTGACCATGTAGGCCGAGGCCCAGCTATTGACCATGGCGGAGCCGCCGTGGCCCAGCACAGGGAGCACGTGGCCCGTTTTGCCGAAGGGGCGGGTCGGAATGCCGGCCGGAAAGGTGATTTCCTTCTTGGCGGGCGCGGCGTGTGCGCGATGGCCGCTGGCGAGCAGAGCCGCGCCGGCAGCGACGCCTACGCCGGTCTTGAGGAAACTGCGGCGGTCAATCTCTGTGCGATCGTAATGCATGGGACATCTCCTGGACCCGGATGGATGGTGTTGGGTGTGAAGGTATTGTCCTCGCGGCGCGGGCGCCAAGTCAACGTTGGCGAGGCGTAACTACTAGTCAGGGTAGCGTGGCCATCACAACGGGTCGCTTGAGGGATTGGGCGATCGCCTTTGGTGATTGGCCGCGCGCGTCCAACAGTTTTGGGTTCGCGCCTTTGGCAAGGAGCAATTTGACGGCGCCGACATTACCCGCCGACGCGGCGAAGTGCAGGGGCGTCCATTTCGCGTCGTTGCTTTGATCGTTGATCGACGCTCCACGCGCGAGCAATTCCGTGAGAATGGCCGTGTCCCGAAGTTCGGCGGCGAGATGAACTGGCAGAATGCCGGAGACGTCGCGCGCGCTGATTGCGGTCTTGTCCTTGTTCAAAAGCTGCTGCACCGCCTTGAGCGAGCCGGCGGACACCGCGATGTGGATAAGCGGCGTGCCGTGTGTCGCGGGCGACATCCACCGTTCGCGCGCGACTGCTATTTCATCCGCCGATGGCCCTGCGGCAAGCAGTGGAATGAGTTCGTCGTAGCCCGGAGGCACCGGTCCGCCGGAACTGAGAATGGCCTGGACATCGTAGTGTTCGGCTTCGCCGGCGAGATCGTAAGGCGTCAACCCAACTTGATTGGGCGCTTGGGGGGCGTGTGCACGGAGAAGCGCACGGACGACGGCCATACTCCCCGTTGGGGCGGCGTAGTGAAGTGCGGAATCCCCCAGCACGTCGACGCGGGTCGCATCGGCCCCGGCGGCGATCAGCGCGGAGACCGCGGCGGCATTTCCGGAGTAGGCTGCGACGTGCAGAGGTGATCGGCCGAGCGAATCAAGAGCGTTTGGATCGGCGCCTTTCTCCAAGAGCCGCTGGACCACTTCGGATCCTGCGTGAGCCGCGGCGGCGTGAAGCGCCGTCCACTTGGAATGGGGCAGCATTTGCTTGGCATCGCCGCCCTGTTCGAGCAAGATATCGACGACTCCGACACGGTTGAGGTCGGCTGCAACGAAGAGCCGCGGATCGCCGGTCGCGGTGGGTGCATTCAAGTTTGCGCCCAGCTCAGCGAGGTGTTTTAGAAACTCCACGTCGCCCAGCGCGAAGGCCGTATTGTAGGCGCGATCGATGAGTTTGCGCTTATAAATCGGGGCGTTGGCAGCCTGTTCAAGCGCCCGATCGATCGTGGCAAACCAGCGCTTCTGCACACATATATCGACTCGTTCCATGGTGCGATCGGGTTCGACGCTAAACTTGGCGCCGGCGTTCAGAAGGGTCAGCACCATTTCCTCACTGGCGTTGGTGATTGCCAGATCGATGGGTGCGTTTCCCCGGCTATCTGGAGCATTGATGCCGGCGGGACCGGGGGTAAGCAGACGAACAGCGTCGAGGTGGTTCCGTTCGACGGCGTAGTGCAACGGGGTTCTTCCCACGGAATTGGTCTTCATTCGATCAGCGCCCATGTCGAGAATGCGCTTGACGAGATCCGTCGTGCCCCAGTAGGCCGCGTGAGTAAGCGCGGTGTCGCCGCCGACCCCTTCAGTCTTCACGTCTGCGCCGTGATCGATGAGATACGCGGCAACCTCCGGCTGGTTGCCCTTGAGCGCCGCAAGCAGCGGGGCTTCGCGCTCCGCAGCGCTGGGCGCATTTACGTCAGCACCCTTTTCGACTAACTCCTTGACGCGGGCCAGATCGCCCGCCGCGCTGGCGTCGTGCAAAGACAGGATCGGGCGCGTAGCGGGCTGGGCACCGCCTGGGCTTTGCTGGGCGGACGCTATTTGCGCCGCGACCGCGAATATTACGGCGCCGGCCGCAGAGAAAAGGCAGCGTAGACAACGAACCGAAAACCGATTGCGCATGGAATCAACTCCAATGAGCCGCTTCGGCTCTGCGGCAATTCGAAGGCACGAAAATCCATGGAACAGTCGCACTTCGAATATAGCAGACGCTTGCGTGCCGAACAATGGATGGCGCAGGAACGATTGCCGGCGCCCCCGGATCGGCTATCATCAAAAGCGAATGAGTATTTCTGAGACAAATGCTGATCGACCCCGGTGGAGGCGATGGCTCGTGCGGGGCGCCTTGGCCGTGGCGGCTGTCGTGGCGACGGTGTGGATCTTTCGCGAGCCAATCGTGCGCGAACCGTTCATGGGGGATGAAGCGGTCTGGATTCCCTCGGGCAACTACTACCTGGGACTGATTCTGAAGGGTGATTTCCGGAATGCCGACTGGGTGGCGAACCATCTCGAAACAGGTGGAAATTTCAACCCACATCTGGGGAAAGTACTGCTGGCACTGGGAATCCGCTGGCATCCAAACCGGATGGCAGGCGACACGGACTACGCTACAGTCTACGACTGGTCGAAGCCGCCGGAGTGGAACCGTGCGAATGGACACATGCCGTCCGAAGGACTGCTCGTGCGCGGGCGGGAATCGGCGGGGGTGTTTGTCGCGGGCTGCGCGGTGCTGCTGCTGATCGCGGGGACGCTGGTTTCGGGAGAGATCGCAGGGGTACTTGCCGTGGCGCTCGTACTCGCGAGCGTGACGATTCAATCGCTCTTGGCGCTGGCGGTGACGGATGGGCACTACAACTTTTTCATCCTCTGCGGATTTGTGAGCAGCCTGGGCCTGATCCGATCGCAACGCACGGCTTCGTTTGTCGGATACTCGGCGCTGATGGGGGTGTCTGCGGGACTGGCGTGCTCGGTAAAAATCACCGGGCTTCCGGTGGTCGCGTTTTACTATTGCCTGTTGCTGCCGACGCTTTGGCGCGCACAGGGATTGACGCTGCGCACGGGACTGTACGGCCCGCTCACGGCGATCGCGGCAGCCCTTATTGTCGTGTACACATTGAATCCCTTCTTCTGGCCCTTTGAGTCACCGCAGATGATGCTGGAATTTCCACGGTTGTATGTGCGAACGCGGGAAGCCTTTGCGGCGATGCCAAACAACACTTGGGGCACACCGCCGGATCGCTGGGGTGGAATCCACACCTATCTGTTCGACTCGGCTTTCTGGGCCGTGCCCGGAGAGGTGTTCGCTTTTGCAGGAGGCGTGATCGTGTGCGGATGGAGCCTGGTGCGCGGGCTGATGCAGCGGCGCGTCGATCCGCTCGGTGCGCTGCTCATCTACTTCGTCGCGCACTACGTGTTCATCGTGTCGCTGATCCAGTTCAACTGGGCGCGCTACTACCTGCCGGTGGTGTTCTCGATGAAACTGCTCACGGCCGTGGGTATTGCCGTGCCGCTGCATTGGGCGTGGACCTGGCTACGCCCGCGAATCTCGACCAGCCCGGCGAATAGCGACGAGGGCTTGATCGCGGTTGAGGATATCGTGACTTAGAGCTTCTCTTTGACGCTGGCGACTTTGTCGGCGAGGGTTTGTGGCCGATCGACGCGAGTCCCAAGCTTGATGGTAGTGGTGATGCGGGGTGCGCCCATGGCGTGGACGGTTTCATGGCAACGCTTGATCGCAGCGAAGACCTCGTCCCACTCACCTTCGACATTGGTGCCGTAGGCGTGCATTTCGTGCGAGAGCCCGGCATCGCGGATAATTTTCTGGCAGGCGACGATGTATTCGGAAAGAGACACCCCGACGCCGATGGGGATGATGCAGAGATCGACCATGACTTTCATCGGAAATGGTTCCAGGTGAACGAGCAGTTTACCGCACTCTCCGCGAAAATGGATGGTGTGGGTGGAAACGTATTTTAGGCGTTTTACGGTCAGGAGGATCGAACATGAACATACACCGACGCATGCACGGAGCTGGGTTGGCGGCATTGGCAGCGCTTATTGTTCTCGCGGCGCAAGGGACTTGGGCGCAAGAGGATTTGAGAAGCGTAGTGCCGACGGAAGTACCTGGGGTGGTGAATGCATCGAAAACCTCGGACGGCAAGGTGTATTTCGGCGGACAGCCGACACAGGAATCCGTCGATGCGTTGAAGAAGAACGGTGTCAAGGTGGTGATCAACCTTCGGCGGGCAGAAGAGATGGAGAAGGTGGATTTTGACGAGAAAAATGCCGTCGAAGCGGCGGGCATGAAGTATGTCAACGTGCCGATGGAATCGACAGGCTTGCCGACAGCCGAGAGCTTGAAGCCGCTCCTGGTGACGCTGGGAGATGCCAAGGATGCGCCGGTGTTCTTGCATTGCGGGAGCAGCAATCGCGTGGGTGGAGTGTGGGCGTTATACGAAGGGACGCAGGGCGGAAAATCCGCGGACGATGCAATCGCAGAGGGCAAGAAGGCGGGACTGAAAACACCGGCACTGGAAAAGGACGTGCGGACGCGGCTTGAGAACGCTTCGGAAGATTCCGGCAAGTAACACTAGGCTTTAGAGAGCCACAGGCTTTCCGGTAGCGGCGGAACGGTAAGCCGCCAGAGTGACCTCAAGCGCGCGTAGACCGTCTTCGCCGGTGACGGCCGGCGCACGGCGATCGCGGACGGCGTCGATGAACTCGCGAACGAGACCGAGATTGGCGTCATCGCCCCAGCCCGCCCAAGCGCCTTTACCGACGGAATTCGCGTAGATGTCGATCTTTTGATGGAAGGCATCGACGCGCAACGACCCCTTGGTTCCCGTGAGATCGAGCGTAAGATCCCCCCAAGTAGGGAAGGATTCAGGGCGATCCCAACTGGCGACGTGGGAAATTTTCGCGCCGTTTTTCATTTCGAGCAGCAGGCTGCCGACATCGTCGGTTTCGAGATCTTCGTGAATCAATTTCGCGCAGGAACAATGAACGCGCGCGAACTCGCTGCCGGTGATCCAGCGCAATACATCGGCGACGTGGACCGTGTGGTCCATGACGGCGCCGCCGCCGCTCTGGGCGGGATCGACGAACCAGCCGCCGGGGTTCTGGCCGTTGTTGGTACAGGCGGCAGCGAGCAGCTTGCCGATGTCGCCGCGGCGGACGCGGTCGCGGGTCTCGATGAGAGAAGTCGCGAATCGGCAGGGAAACGCAATGCCCAGCCCGACACCATATTTTGCGCAAATGGCAATCATGGCGCGGGCGTCTTCCAGCGTCGTAGCGATGGGCTTTTCGCAGAGGACCCATAAGCCGGCGCGGGCCGCGGCCTCGACGTGTTCACGGTGCTTGACGTTTTCCGAACAGATGATGGCTGCATCAAGGCCACTTAGCAGGAAATCACCTTGCTTGGCGAAGAACTGCGTACCATTTGCCCGTGCAGCGGCGCGTCCTCTGGCGGGGCTGTCGTCCCAGATCGCGACGAGTTCTGCGCCGGGGATTTTCTTCAAGCACGCGGCGTAATTGTGCGCGTGCATATGCGCGAAACTCATAATTCCGACGCGAGTCATGCGGCCTTCCTTGTGTCGAGCACGTCGCCCGCGGCAGCAACGCCGGCAGAAGCAGCGTGTCCGAGCCAGGTACGGGCGCGGCGTGAATCCCGCGGCACGCCGAGTCCCTTTAAGTAGCATTCGCCGAGCCGGAACTGCGCCCAGGGATCTCCTTGGCGCGCTGCGGCGCGAAACAACTGTGCGGCGCGAACCCAATCAGGGCGGATCCCTTCAATCTGCGCATAGGTCTCGGCGAGTTCGCGCGCGGCTGCGGCATGACCCTTGAGGCTGGCGGCGCGCAAAAGCTGCCGCGCGCGCCGCAGATCGCGCGAGACGATTTCACCTTCGACGAGCACGCGAGCGAGCGCAACGGCAGCGTCCATTTGCCCCAGAGCGGCGGCGGACTCGAGCCAGCGCAGGCCTTCGGCGGCTGGAATGCTTATACCGTGCGGCCGCGCGACAATCGCGACGCCAAGCGAGTATTGCGCGAGGGGATAGCCCTGATCGGCGGCAAGGCGCAACCAGTCGAGTGCATGGGACACATCGCGGCGAGTGCCGTGGCCCGCGAGGTAATGCAGGCCAACGATGCACTGCGCGTGACGGCTGCCGGATTCGGCGGCGCGACGATACCAGCGCACGGCGGAGGGGAGATCGCGCGGCATGCCGAGACCGGCTGCGCTCATGCTTCCGAGCGCAACAAAAGCACGAAGATCGCCCCCGCGCGCGGCGCGGCGATACCAGCCGGCGGCCTTGGCGTAATCCCGCGGGGCGCCGTGACCGCTCGCATAGGCGCGGGCGAGATGGTACTGCGCGGTGGCCTCGCCGGCGTTCGCGGCGCGGCGAAACCAATGAACAGCACGGCGGCGCGCCGCCGGGGTGTTGGAGCGTGCGGCGTACCGGTAAGCGAGGGCGAGTTGCGCATCGGAGTCGCCCTGGGCGGCCGCCTTTTTGAACCAGCGCAGGGCGGATCGGGAATCGGGGGTACGGCCGCGTTCGCGCGTGTGGAAGCTGGCAAGTGCGTATTGCGCGGGTGCAAATCCGGCCCCAGCGGATCGGCGCAACCAATAGAGTGCACGCTGGAGATCGCGGGACTCCGGATTGAGATAGGCGGCGGCGAGCATGCACTGCGCCTCGGGGTCGCCGTCACGCGCCAGCTCGTGAAGTTCGGCATCCATACGCTACGACCGTATCTCGCGACCCGTCGCGGCCGATTGAGCGACGGCATCCAGCAGGCGAAGAGCCGTGAGCTCGTGGTCATAGGCTTCGGGTTCTGGAGTGGTCTCGACGAGCGCAGCAAAACGAGCAAGATGGCGTGCAGCAAGGGAAGGCGCAATCGGGCTCGAACGCCGGGAAGATTCCGTGCGCTTCCCCTGAACCATCGCAGATTCGAAAACAAGATCGTCGGTGGTGAATTGGATCATGCCCGCCGTGCCGCAAATCTCGATGGAGGCGCGAGGTGTCTCGCCCTGAGCGCGGCAGGTGCCGACCCACTGGACAATCGGACCGTCCGCAAAAGTCATCGTAACGGAGACGTGGTCGACCCCTGGCGCATGCGCGGATTGCGCGAATAAGCGAGGCTTGCTTCCGAAGCGAGCAGCCAGCCAATCGATATCGGCGGGCAGCAGGGATGTAACTGCTCCTGCGGCGGATTTCACGTGTGGAGCGGCGCCGACGCGCACGATGCGAATGAAGCCCGGCTTGCCAATCGCGGCCTGATCGAGTTGAGAAGCGATTGCGCCAAGTTCGGGCGCAACGCGCGTATCGTGCGCGATGTAGGCATGAACGCCAGTGGCACGGGTCGCATCGAGGGCCTTGCGCGCGTCTACGCCGGAGGCAAACGGCGACGCGATCAGCACGTGTTTACGGAGTTTGGCGGCGCGCTGCAGATATCCGGGGATGGCGTGCGGCGGTGCACACAGAAGAACCCCGCCGATTTCTTTGTATGCCAGTGCACTGTTGCAGTCGGTCATGGCGCGGGCGCGGCAGAGAGCGGCGGCCTTTTTCGCGGCAGCACTGACGGGGTCCGCACACAGGGAAAGATCGATGGCGAGATCGGCGGCGGCGATCGCATAGGCGCGGCCCTGCACACCACAGCCGATGAGCACGAGTTTCATCGCGGAATTCCCCCGGCCGGTAGTATAGAGCAGCAGGTAGTGCGATCACAGCAAGGAATCCGGGCGGCATACCTGGGCCTGCACACAGACGAAAGATATACTGGCCGCATGACGGTTAAGCCAGCCATGTCCGGGTCGTGCTCGTCCTGATGAGAAACCATCGGACAATATGGGCGATCGCGGCTGCCGCGGCGGCATTGGCCCTCGGTGCATTCGCCCTGCGGCAGACGACCGGGAAAAACTCTGCAGTTGCAGGGCGCGATCGATTGGTGGCACAAATGATCGAGCAGCTCGAAATGGACCCCCGGGTGAGGTCGGCAGAAACGCGGAGCGTGGTCGAGGTGGTGGCGAAGTATTGCAACGACCCGGATCTCGCTTCGGCGGAGACTTGGTATGCGGAAGGGCTGCGGGCGTACTACGGAGATTCAAATCCTGTAGCGGCCGAAGAGGCTTTTGCGCGAGCCGCGCGGTTGCGGCCGGAGTGGGCGTGGCCGGTGAATGGCTTGGGTATTGTGGAATTCGTGCAGGGGCGGATGCCACAGGCGGAGCAATCTTTCGCACGGGCGCTCGAACTGGATCCGACGTGGAGCCGGCCGCACAGCGACATGGCGATCTTGTATCGACGAGCGGGAGAACTCAGCGAAGCTTTCAATCACGCACAAGCGGCGCTCGCCATCGAGCCAGACCACCCGGTGAACCATTTCAACTACGGTGTGATCCTGGACGAACTTGGCCGGCATGCGGAAGCGCGCGCGCAATACGAACAGGTACTCGCGGTGGCGCCGGAGATGCCGCAGGCGGCGTATAACCTTGCGTGCAGCTACGCGCGGCAGGGAGACGCGGCGGGCGCGGCGCCTTATCTGGCGCGGGCGATCGCGCAGGACACCGCTTTTCGCGAATACGCAACCGAAGATCCGGACTTCGACCTCATCCGCGAGGATAGGGAATTCGCACAGCTGATTCAGGAGGAGTTGCAGTAGACGTATGCCGGATGTTTCGGAAATGGATGCGGGCGATGCGCAATTCGTAAACCCGCCTGGGGTAAAATCCGCGGGCAGACTTGGCCTGCGAGACGGGTGCTGGGTGGGCGTACTGGTGGTGGCGGTATGCCTCGTCTATGGCCAGACGGCGAGCTTTGAGTACGTGAACCTGGACGATCCGGTGCAGATTGCGGAGAACAAAGTCGTACAGAAAGGCTTGACCTGGGAAGGCCTGCGCTACGCATTCACCGCCACGCCGGAAGGCAATTTCATGCCGATAACGTGGCTGAGCCATATGGTCGTGGTGCAGATCGGCGGACACAGCGCGGCAACGCACCATATTGCAAACGTGGCTCTGCACGCGATCACGGCGGGGCTGGTGTATCTGTTCTGGCGGCTGGCAACCGGATGGGCGGGGCCGAGCGCGATTGTGGCAGGGCTTTTCGCGTTGCACCCGTTGCGGGCCGAATCGGTCGCGTGGATATCCGAGCGCAAGGACGTGCTGAGCGGGGTTTTCTGGATGCTGTGCCTGTTGGCGTACTTGCGATATTCCCGTGCGCCTTCCCTGACTCGATATCTTTGCGTCGCCGCGCTATTCACGGTGGGTCTGCTCAGCAAATCGATGCTGGTCACGCTGCCGTGCGTGATGCTGCTCCTCGATTTCTGGCCTCTGTGCCGTCTGCAGCGAGGGCACCTGGGAAGGATAATCGCAGAGAAAGTGCCATTGTTCGCGCTGGCGGCCGCCTGCGCAGCGATTACGTATCTCTCACAAGAAACGGCGGGCGCGGTGAGTTCGGTGGAGGCATTGCCGATTGCCCAGCGCTTGTGGAACGCCCCGGCGGCTTGCGGCACGTATCTGATCCAGACAATCTGGCCGACGAGGCTGGCCGTGATGTATCCATACTTGCATAGTGATATGTTGATGATAAAAGGCGGATTAGGCGCGGCAGCGATCGCGGTGGTGTCGGTGGCGGCGCTCCTGGGGTGGCGCAAGCATCCGTATCTTGTGGTCGGCTGGCTGTGGTTTGTGGGCACATTGGTGCCGGTGATTGGACTGGTGCAAGTAGGCATGCAAGCGCACGCGGACCGGTACACGTACGTGCCGCATATCGGCCTCTTTGTGGGTGTTGTTTGGGTGATTGCGGTCATGCTCGAGGGCTGGCCGCGCATGGCACGGGCAGCGGGTGCGGCCGCGGCCGTGGTGATCCTGGCTCTGGGTGGGATGGCGTGGCGGCAAGCGGGCTTCTGGAAGGACAGCGAGGCTTTGTTCGCTCGTTCGCTGGCGATGACCGGTGAGAATTCATTTTCCGAGGGGAACTACGCCGTTGCGTTGATAGACCGCAAAAAGTATGTGGAGGCAGAACGGCACCTGCGCCGGGTGATCGCGATGGGCAGGCCGGCGTCGCGGGACTATCACAATCTGGGATTTGCGCTGATGCGCCAGAATCGGCCGGCGGAAGCGCAATACTTTTTTGAAGTGGCCGTGCTCGAGGATCCAAAATCCGGTAAAAGCTGGCTGATGCTCGGGAACATCCGGACCGAGCGGGACCAGTGGGCCGCGGCGGCGGAAGCGTATCGCAACGCGCTGGCGCTTGATACCGGCGATTTCGACACGCAGATAAACCTCGGGATTGCCTTGGGGATGTCGAAGCAGCCCGAAGCGGCGGAAGCGGTCTTCAAGAAGGCCCTGGCTGAGCGGCCCGAGGATGCGTCGGCACTCTCGAACTACGGTCTGTTGCTGGTCCGGGAGTTCCGGTGGGATGACGCGGCGATACAGCTGGAGCGACGGTTGCGCCAAGATCCAGACGACGCGGATACGCTTTACTACCTCGGCGTCTGCCGCGCTTGGCAGTCGCGATTCGAGGAATCCCTGACACTCTTGGCACAGGCCATAGCAAAAGACGCGGCATATCGGACTCGTGCTTCCCAAGACCAATTGCTGGGACCATTGCGGGGGTATTCGGCGTTTCAGAAGATATTGGCCGAGGAGTAAGAGCGGGCCGTGAAAATGGCCGTTGCGCGGGCGCGTTTTTTTGTATACTGGGGTTCGAGTGCATGGCGTATTTTGCGTCGTGCCGGAGGTCGACTGAGATGAGCATCCGCGTTGGTCGGGCAGTATTCTGCGCTGTATTGGGAGCGCTCCTATTTACGATTGCCGGTTCTGCGATCGCGGCCGGCGCGACGACCACGTCGCCTTACGAGTATGCCGATCCGCAAACGCTTATGAAGAAGGCCAACGCAATTGCAGAGAGCGAGATCGCGCGGTTGGCCGCGGCTGAAATGCTGTACAGGAACAAGGTCATGATTCACGCCTATGAAATGGATTTATTAGCGGGGACGAGTCCGGCGACAGAAGTTTGGATCAAGCTCTATAGGAGCTTCACGGGGTTTGAGGTGCTCGACATCGAGCGCGCTCCTTCGCTGTTGGCTCCGCTGAAAATAACGATCCGCTTCGACTACGACCGTGTCGGGACGCGAGAGGTCAGAGGGAACCGGTCGACCCCGGGTCTCTACGATCTCGTGCGCCAAGATGTAGCGTTTATCGTCCATGACAAGGAGTCGATTGTCCGCGAATACAGTTGTTCCGGACGCGGGGATCCCATCCGCCTTCCTTCACCCATCCTGAAACGGCCAAATATCTGGTTGAAGGGGACGAAACCTCCTCTTGGGGACGTTTGGCTGGAAGATCCGGAAGATCCCCAGGGCATCCGTGTCTATTAAGGCGAATTGCCTCGTTTTCAGGGTTGGGCACGCTGGATACAACCGATCAATCAAGGTTCAGCATGGGCTATGTGTCCCGTTCTGGAATGGTTCATGCTCTTGACAGCCCCCCTGCCCTGTGATAACCTTGAATACATTGGTTGGCTGGGTCCTCGTTAAGTAAACGGGGTTGGGCATTCGGAAGGAGCCTCTTCAGTACTTGGGGTGCCGGACGGACGAACGGATTAATCCTCATTTTTTGGGGTAGGGTCGGGGCGTTCACTGTGCCGGTAACTAAGCGTGAAGGTGTATCTACCGGACGCTGCATCGATAATCCTAGCCAATACATAAACCCTTTAGAGGGAGGAGGTGAAAAGACAACATGAAGAAGCTCTCCATCTTTGCAGCAATGATGGTAGTGATGGCCGGCGTAGCGCTGGCCAGCACGCTCAACGTTCCGTTCTTCCTTGACACCAGCACGGACAACGCGTCGAAAGTCGCGGGGTTCATCGGGATTAAGGAAGCGTCGGGTGCCAACCGCACGATCACCGTCGTTTATACGGCTGTGAACACGAGCGGTAACCCGACCGACCAAACGGTGACGTTCTTCCTGGGTGCCAGTCAGTCGGTGTCGTTCACACCGCGGACGACCAACCCGGCGGAAGACGCCATCGCGGCGACGGTTCCGAACATGACGATCGTTGGTCCTTCGGGCGCGACAGCGGCGAACATCGCCGGTTCCGCGCGGATCATCTCGGCGGGCGCACTTTCCGGCCGCTATGCGCAGATTAACTTTGTGCGTAGTTCGGATATGTGCCACGTCCTACTTCCGACGGCTCTCTAATCCTCTGAAGTTAGGCGCGCGATCGCACTTAAAAAGTTTTCGAGATGGACATGTCGTGAGACATGTCCATCTTATTTTTTGTCTTGTTCGGGACTTGGCGGAAGCGCCTAGCGAGCGGCGGTAGTGCGGCGGGATAGCAGGTATTCGACGCTGTCGGTCAATGCCTCAAACGAAGCGGCGACGATGTTTTCCGATACGCCGACCGTGTACCAGGCGTCCCGGCCGTCGCTGGATTCAATAAGGACACGGGTCTTCGCGCGAGTGCCGGAGCGGCTGTCCAGAATGCGGACCTTGTAGTCCTCCAGACGAAGCTCCTGCAGCTCGGGGTACGTTGCGCTCAGTGCCTTCCGCAGGGCCTTGTCGAGTGCATCCACGGGACCATCGCCTTCGGCAGCGGTGTGCATGCGATCGCCCCCGGGCAATGCGAGCTTGATCGTAGCTTCCGATCGGTTCGCGCATTCGGTACCGTTCTGCGAGAGGCTTACGTGGAAGCCTTCCATCGTAAAGAAGGGTTCGTGCAAACCCAGCACACGGCGCATGAGCAACTCGAGCGATGCATCTGCGCCTTCGTATTCGTAACCCTCGGCCTCGAGTTCTTTCACACGATCGAGTATTCGGCGAGTGTGCGGCGAGTGGCGGTCAAGCTTGATGCCCAATTCCTCCGCCTTCTCGAGCAGGCTCGATCGGCCGGACATCTCGCTGACGGGAATGTGGGTGTGGTTACCGACGAGGGCAGGATCGATGTGCTCGTAGCTGGATTTCACCTTGCGCACGGCATCTGCATGCATACCGCCCTTGTGCGTAAAGGCGTCCCGGCCGACAAAGGGATCGAAATCCCGGGGCACCATATTGGCTAATTCCGCGACAAGATGGCTCATCCGCGTGAGGCCCTTTAGCTGGTCAGGCGCAACGACGCGGCAGCCCATCTTGAGCTGCAAAATCGGGATAATTGAGCACAGATTGGCGTTGCCTGTGCGCTCGCCGTAGCCGTTGCTGGTGCCCTGCACCTGGACCGCCCCTTCAGCCACCGCCCGCACGCTATTGGCAACGCCGCAGCCGCAATCGTTGTGCGCGTGGATGCCCACGGGAACCTCCGGCAGACGCTTACGGACTGCACGGACGGCCTCGGCAATTTCCTCGGGTAGCCGGCCGCCGTTCGTGTCGCAGAGCACCAGGATTTCCGCGCCGGCGCGCCAGGCGCGCTCGAGCACCGAGAGGGCGTATCCACTGTCTTCAAAAAAGCCGTCGAAAAAGTGCTCGCCGTCGAGAAACACCCGGCGGCCGTTCTCTCTTAAATAGGAAACCGAGTCTTCTACTATCTGTAAATTCTCATCCAGGCTGATCCGCAGCACCTCGCGCACGTGGGTCGGAGAGGACTTGGCGAAGATGGTGACAACCTCGGTGCCGGCGCTCAGAAGCGCCGCGAGATTGGAATCATTCTCCGGGGCTACAGATGCGTGGCGCGTACTGCCGAAGGCCGTGAGCTTGACGTTGCGCAGGCCGAGATCCTTGGCGCGTTCGAAAAACTCGGCCGCTTTCGGATTTGACCCCGGCTGGCCGCCCTCGACATAGGCCGCGCCAAAGTCGTCGAGTGCCTTTACGACGCGGAGCTGGTCCTCGGCGGAAAACTTGATGCCGGGGCCTTGAGCGCCGTCACGCAGGGTGACGTCGTAGATTTCGACTTTCTGCTCCACGAACGAGGGTCCTTCTCGGCGCAGCGGGACGTGCGTTAGGGCCGCGCGAGCCGGTGATTATTGCACAAGAGGAAAGGCGATCTCTTGTTCATGAATCATGGCAGGGACCAGCGTATGCCCATCCGGATAGAGCACGCCCGCGCGAGCGGCCTCGGATTCCGTATAGGCCAGCAAGCCGTTTGGCTTAACTCCAGGCCCAAAGAGCGCAAAGGGCACCGGGCCGGGGGCATGCGTGCGGCTGGCAAGGGACGTGACGTGATCGGGCGCGATCAGTATGCGCAGGTCGCCGCGCTTGCGGGCAGCCTCTAGGCAAGGCGCCACGACTCTACGGTCGAAGTCTTCGATCGCCTGTACCTTCAAATCCGGGCGGCCTTCGTGTGCCGTCTCGTCCGGTGCTTCCACATGCAGATACACAAAATCGTGGCGATTGAACGCGTCCAGCGCCGCGGCCACTTTGCCTTCGTAATTCGTGTCCAAATAACCGGTTACTCCAGATACACGGAGGACCTCAAACCCTGCACAATGGCCGATTCCATTGACGAGATCGACGGCGGAAACGACGGCCCCTGTGATGCCGAACCGGTGCTGGTAGGGAGTCATCCGCGGCGCCCCACCCTGGCCCCAGAGCCAGATGCTGGTGGCGGGCAGTTTGCCGGCACTGCGGCGATCTTCGTTGGTGGGGTGTGCCGCGAGAACGGGCCGCGAGGCCTCCATCAGCGCACGGACGATCTGTTGCTGGGCGCCCGTCGGTAGATTAGTGTTATAGTTTTGTCCTATTATATCATGCGGTGGTATACAACGCAGCGCGCGCAACGGTTCCAGGACCGCGGCGCCGGCCCGCACGATGCACAGGTTGCGATAGCTCACGCCTGGGGCAAAACGGATATCAGAGGTGCCTATAGTCTCATTGAGGGTCGCGATTAGCGTCCTAGACTCCTCGGTCGTGATATGATCGGCCGTGAAATCGCGCATGCGGCCGTCTTCAAGGGTAACGAAGTTACACCGAAAGACGAGTTCGTCCGCTGCAGGAACGATACCTTGATTTGCTGCTTCGAGCGGAGCGCGCCCGGTGAAGGTCTCGCGGGGGTTATAACCAAATACAGATAGATTGCCGATGTCACTTCCGGCGGGTAAGCCGTCCGGAATTGGACAGAACTGACCTAAGAGCCCATGCTTCACCGCGCTGTCCATTGCTGGTGTGGAGGCATACTCCAGAGGGGTTTTGCTTCCAAGATCGGGAACTGGAAAGTCGGCCATACCATCGCCGAGCAATACTAGATACTTCAAAGGATTTCTCCAGAGACAGTTCTGTTGGCGTGATTTTATGCTGAACTTCAACCTAATTTACTTATTTTCGAGTGATTTCTCAAGTCATGAGGCCTGATCAGACATTTCCGCGAACGTGTAAAGCCTTGATCATCCTTGCTGCCCGCGGATTCCTGTTTGATCCAGCTGGGATGCTCTCAAGGTTTCTCAGTTTCCAAGCTTTATGTTCCACGTGGAACCTCTCGGCTAAACTAATGTCTCCTCGAGATCTCTCAGAGCGGTTTGATGAGCACATTGCAGACTCTCTCTCACTAGCTCCATATCTTCTAAGCAGGCCAGGCAATTTTCGAACGCTTGTCGATATCGGTGCAGGAGCGGGCTTTCCCTCTATGCCGTTATGCCTTCTCCTTCCGGAATTGAGAGCTGTAATAATCGAAAGAAACGAGACCAAGGCAACCTTCCTGCGAAACGCTGTCAAAAACTTCGCCATAGCGAACGCGACGATACTTTCCAAGAACTATCCCCATCTTGAGCTGCCTCAAACGACCCTAACATACACTGCAAGAGCAGTAGAGACCCCATCGGAGATTGATCAGGAAATCCTAAGACGCTTAAAACCAGAGGACATCTACCTAGCGCAACGAGATATCAGTCACCTAGCCGGAATTCATGCAAGGACTGTCGAAAAATTGGACGATGAGTTTAGAGCGGCAGGACTTCGACGAGGCACTCTTCATCGAATTGCAGGGTAGGTTCCACGTGGAACCTAAAGATACCCCGAACTTATCCACAAGGCACAGAATTTCCTGAATTGAAAAAGTCTGCGAATTCGCTGAGCTGGCGAGGTCGAAAATTACGATCTTCTATGCCCGTCCAAATCAGGCCCGGGTTATCCCCAAGTTATCCACGCGGCCAATATGCCGAAAAAATCGCCCGCTTTTAGTTTTATTTTTACATATATCTAGTATACTGTTACTTATTATTTCTGCTGTGGCCCTGCTTTAATCGTCCCGCCCACTGCGCGTAGGCTGAGCCCTCTACATGTCAAAATCCAACCTCAACCATTACCTCTTTAAAACTCTGGCCACCGCACGTTTTGGTGGAATATAGGCCTATAATCCCCTTGACTGACAAACCTGCGGCCGCCAAACTCTGGTCCATCCGTCAATATGCCATCGCCGGGCTGGCCCTTGTGGCCATCGCGACCTATCTCATTCTGTACTATGGTTATAGTATTAAAACGAGCTGGAGCAGCTTCCCGCTCATAGCCGCCCTAGGACTCGGGGGTCTGCCGCTCGTCGCGGAACTGCTGGTCAAGCTCTCGCGGATGCAGTTCGGATCCGACCTATTGGCGGGCATTTCCATCGTGACTTCGGTCATTCTGGGTGAGTACCTGGCGGGGACACTCGTGGTGTTAATGCTGTCCGGCGGAGAAGCCCTGGAGTCCTACGCCGTCCGCAGCGCGTCCTCGGCCTTGGCCGCTCTGGCCCGCCGTATGCCGTCGATTGCCCACCGAAAAACAGATTCCACACTGCAGGACGTTGACCGCAACCAGATCGAACCGGGCGACGTGTTAGTGGTGCTGCCGCATGAAATCTGCCCGGTGGATGGCCAGGTGGTTGAAGGTCACGGAATCATGGATGAGTCCTACCTGACGGGCGAACCCTACATGATGTCGAAAGCGCCAGGGGCGGACGTGTTGTCCGGCGCGATCAATGGCGAATCGAGCCTGACCATACGGGCGACGAAACGCGCCATCGATTCCCGCTACGCGAAGATCATGGAGGTGATGCAGGCGACGCAGCAGCGCCGTCCGAAGCTGCGGCGCCTGGGTGACCAGCTTGGCGCTTGGTACACACCTGTCGCTGTGGCCCTGGCTGCCGCCGCGTGGGCACTCACTGGCGACCCATTGCGTTTCCTGGCGGTACTGGTGGTTGCCACGCCCTGCCCATTGCTGATTGCGATTCCGGTCGCCATCATCGGATCTATATCACTGGCGGCCAAGCGTGGCATCATCATCAAGGACCCTGTTGCTCTCGAGAAAATCGACACCTGCCGCACGGCCATTTTTGATAAAACCGGCACGCTGACCTACGGCCGGCCCCAACTGACAGAACAGCTCCCTGCACCGGGGGTGGATCCCTTCGTGCTTCTGAGCCTGACGGCCAGTGTCGAGCGATACTCCAAACACCCGCTGGCGCAGGCGATGATCGACGCAGCCGGGCAGCAACGGGCCGTGTCGCACGAGGTAAAAGAAGTTAGCGAGCCACCCGGCACAGGCCTGCGCGGGCTCGTGGACGGCAAGAACGTATGGATCACGAGCCGCAAACATTTCGGTAAACAGTATCCAGACGCCACGCCCGATCTACCGCCGCTGGCCGGTGGCATGGAATGCATCATCGTGATCGACGGACACTACGCAGGGACCTTTCGGTTCCGCGACGAGCCGCGCGCGGAAGGGGCCGGATTTATTGGGCATCTTGCGCCAAAGCATCATTTCGAGCGCGTGCTGCTGGTCTCCGGCGACCGCGAATCGGAGGTAAGTTACCTCGCCAGCCGCGTGGGTATCCGGGACGTCTTCGCGAGCCAAAGCCCCGAGCAGAAAGTCGAGATTGTAGAGCGGGAGACGTCTCGCGCAAATAGCGTTTTCGTAGGTGACGGGATCAATGACGCCCCGGCGTTGCTCGCGGCCAGCGTAGGGATTGCGATCGGGCAGAACAGCGACGTAACCACCGAGGCCGCCGGGGTTGTTATCATGGATAGTTCACTACAGAAGGTAGATGAATTTTTTCACATCAGCCGCCGGATGCGCCGCATTGCGCTTCAGAGCGCCGGGGTCGGTCTTGGGTTAAGCATTGCCGGCATGGTGGTGGCGGCGTTTGGCTATCTGCCGCCCGTAGCGGGCGCCGTCACCCAGGAAGTTATCGACGTGCTCGCTGTACTCAATGCGTTGCGGGCGGCGTTTCCTCCAAAGGCCTTGACGGACTTCTGAAGATCCTTTGGGAGGCCCAATATGAACTATAAAACTATTTTGCGATCGCTTCGGCATTGAACGCCGACTCAACCGGCTTGCCATCCCACTCGGCCGGCAGCGCCACACCGAGGAGCCAGAGCGCCGTGGCGGCGGTGTCATACGTAGTAACAGGCGCATCGATGATGTGGCCCTTTTCAACTCCCGCGCCCCAGGCAATCCACGGGATGGTCATGTCTTCCGGCGAATTACTCCCGTGGGTCTTGGCGTGGCCGCCGTGATCCGCGCTGACGATGACGACGCTGGAATCGGCAATACCAGCGGCCACAATCGCGTCATTAATGATTTGAAGTCCGGTGTCCTCATCAGCAAAGGATTGGATCTGCTCGGGAGAGCCCCAGCCGTGGCGGTGGCCTGCGCTGTCCGAATCGGCGAAGTGGATGAAGCACAGGTTGGGTTTGCTCTCGACAATGTAGGCCGCGACGGTCCGGGCCAAGGCGGGGGCTTTCATTTCGAGAACGCCGAAGCCGTCCAGCGCACCGGGGCTGTGGAGGTGAATGAACTTTTCCTTCGCGGCGAAGAGTGCGGTTGATAGTCCGGCCTTCTTGGCCACGGTAAACACGGTGGGAACATCGACGAGACCGCGGCTCGGGACCCAGTCGTTCCAATTGACCTTGTGTTTTGAGGGACCGACACCTGTAAGCATTGAAGTATGCGAGACAAGGGTAATGCTTGGGAACACGGTTTGCGCCTGCCAGGTGACCGCGCCTTCGGCAACGCGGGCATTCAAGAACGGCATCGGGCTCTCGTGCATGACGGCCGGTTTACCGCCGTCCAGGCTTACGATGAACACATGCTGGGCTTTGGGTTCCGCGAGCGCAACGCCGGGGCAGAGGACAGAAAGGACTACAAGAATCGCAACGATGAAGATGGTGTGATGGTTTGGTTTCAAAGGACAACTCCGATGTTTGGGTTCGCTCGCACAAACGGTCGCTAGGATATTTTCGCCACAACAACCGCCTAGGCACTACTTTCGCATGCGGGCCATCATGCCACCGACGCCGCGGACGAGCCAGCGTGGCTGGTAGCGAATCCACTGCATGCCGAGCTGATTCGGCAAGCCGGGGACGTGTACGGCGCGGCCGGCCATACAGGCGCGGTAGCCTTCGAGGGCCACCTTTTCCGGCGTCATTTTGACGAAGCCGGGCACATAGGACTCGATATCGGCATACCCCGATTCCTGGAAAGCACCGCTGATCATTTCGGTTTGCGTGTAGCCGGGGCACAGCGCCGTGACGGTCACGCCCGTGCCGCGCAGCTCCTCGGAGAGAGCTTCGGACAGCGAGAGCACGAAGGCCTTGGTCGCACCGTAAATGGCAAAAGACGGAGTGGGCACGAAACTGACCACGGAGGCGACATTCAGGATACGACCCTGTCCGCGCTCGAGCATGGGCTGGAGGAAAAGGTGGCTCAATGCTGTCACGCTGGCCGCATTCACGTGGAGGATGTTCATCACGTCTTCCAGCGCGGCATCGCGGAAAAACTGCGTCGTGGCGACGCCGGCGTTGTTCACTAAAACAGCAACCTGGATATCCGCAGCCCGGACGGTGTCGAAAAGTTCGCGCGCCGCGTCTGGCTTCGAGAGGTCTTTCGGTATCACAGTCGCCTCGACACCGTAGGTTTCGCTCAACTCATTGGCGAGTTCACGCAGCGCCACTTCACGCCGCGCGACGAGTACCACATCGTAGTCGTTCTTGGCGAAGACTTTGGCGAGTTCGCGGCCGATACCGGATGATGCGCCGGTAATGAGTGCAGCTTCGCGGTGAACGGACATGTGGGCAATCTCCTAGCTTCGCTAAATAGGGCCGCCATTCTAGCATCCGCAGCCCATCGGCGAAAGGGAACCGAAGCTCTTCGTGCAGATGCCTAAAAGGGATGAAATCTCGCCCCAGACGGCCCATTTCTAAGGTACAATTTCCGGTGCACACGTCCATCTCCGCGCCGGGGGCGCGGGCTGCGGTGGAGGTGTGCAGTCAGTGCGCGTCCGGGGGTTGGGTATGTGGTATCGACGAGTGGCGGCGGGGTGTGTCATAGGGGTGGTGGGATTTGCGGCCTCGGCGCAGAACATGCCGTGTGTAATGTTTCCGCCGGACAACATCTGGAACACACCTATCGACCATTTGCCCGTGCATTCGCAGTCGGCGGCCTTTATCAGCAGCATCGGCGCGACTCGTGGTCTGCATCCCGATTTCGGCACGGTCTGGGAAGGCGCCCCTATCGGGATTCCGTTTGTGGTGGTACCCGCGAACCAGCCGATGGTAAACGTCACCTTCGACTACGACGACGAGAGCGATCCGGGGCCCTATCCAATTCCGCCGAATCCGCCGATCGAGGGTGGCTCTTCAAGTACCGGCGACCGGCACGTGCTTGTGGTGCGGGCGGGCGAAAACAAGCTGTATGAACTGTACGACGCTCACCCGAACGGCAACGGGACCTGGTCTGCGGGATCCGGCGCGATATATGACCTGGAATCGCATGAGTTGAGGCCGGAGACATGGACTTCCGCGGATGCGGCAGGGCTGCCGATTTTGCCGGGGCTGGTGCGCTACGAGGAGATACTCGCGGGGAACATCCCCCACGCAATTCGATTCACCGCGCAGCGCACACGCCAGGCCTACGTCTGGCCGGCGCGGCACTATGCGAGCAACATCACGGATCCAAACGTCCCGGCGATGGGGCAACGCTTTCGGTTAAAAGCCAGCTTCAATCTCGACGGGTTTTCGCCGGAAGTCCGCATCATTCTTCAGGCGATGAAAAAGTACGGCATCATTCTCGCCGACAACGGGTCGAACTGGTATATCAGCGGCGTGCCGAATCCGCTGTGGGACGATGATGCGCTACACGAACTCGGACAGGTGCGCGGCTCCGACTTCGAAGCGGTGGACGTGTCTACGCTAATGCTCGATCCCGATTCGGGCCAGGCCGCGCAGCCCGGGCTCCCGCTACCCCCGCCTCCGGGTGCGCCGATCGCGTGGTGGGGGAATGTGGGCGTGTTCCTGGCACTCGCGGCGGCGATGAGGTTTAGTGCAAGGCGACTCGCGCACCGGCGCTAGTCCACACCGGGCTCCTGCTACGAAAGGCGGGCGGGCCGCGCTATACTCTCTAGCCCCGGGCTTGGAACGAGCGGCCACGGGCAGGAGCAAGCACATGCCCCAGTATTCGCCGATCGTCGTCAAGCGGGATTTTCCCTGGACGGACACCAGCCGTCATCGCAGCGTGACCTTCCGCTTGATGACCGAAGAAGACAAGAACGCGATCATCCAGCTTGCGTCACGGCAATCCGAAGTCGATCGCGCGTTTTTGCGTTCGGACCTGACAAACCCGAAAGTGCTCGACGAGTGGATCAGCAACATTCACCAGGGCCGAACCGTGACCGTGCTCGCGGTGGTCGATCACCGAGTGGTTGGCTACGGCAGCCTGCATCACGACGAGACGAGTTGGACAAGCCACATGGGCGAACTCCGACTGCTGGTGGATGCGGATATGCGCGGCGAGGGCATTGCGCGGCGGCTGGTGGTCGAACTATTCCACATTGCGCGCGAGATGAAGCTGGACCGCGTGTTCTGCCAGATTTCAGCGAACCAGACCCGCGTGCGCAATCTGTTCGAGGACATCGGATTTCAGCCCGAGGCCATGCTGGATCACTGGCTGATGGATCCCGCCGGCGGGTTTCATGATCTGCTGATCATGACGCACTCGATGGACGACTTCGGCGGAAAATAAAATCGGTCGATATTAGGTCAACTACCGGTCGGAACTGGGGCGACTGCCGTATTGCCGACTGAGCCCATGCGCGTCTTGCGCGCGCCGTTACCGAGTTTCGAGCCACCTGGTTTTTTCGTCCGGCCGATTTCGATCTGCTCCAGGGGCTGCACGCCGGCGGCATCGCGGAGTTCGGCGAAGCCTTCGTCCACACACTGTGCGAAAAACTCCACATCCGGCGCGGCATTGGTATCGGCGATATAGCCAAAATGCAGGCGGTGGTTGTAGCTGAAAACACCCATATTCAGGCCCATTCCTGGCGCGACAGGCAGCAGCGGGTAATGCGCCTGGATGCGCGCGCCGCGGGCATAGAGTGGGATCTGCGGCCCGGGGACGTTGGTGCAAACCATGTGCATTCCCGGGGAGCGCATCGCGGCGTTCAGCACCGTCTGCGAGGTCGGCGAGACCGCCAGCGCGCCCATCAAGGCCTGCACCGGTGCCGGTGCGTTGCCCCAGCTCTGCGTCAGGATGCTGAGCAGATCGGCGAGCTTCACTTTCTTGAGCACGTTGGTGCGCTCGGTGACGGCTTCAAGGCGCTTGACCGGGTCTTTCTGACCCAGCATGACGTCCACCGGCAATAACGAGACCTTGTTGCCCAGAGTGCCGCGCTCACTTTCCTGCCGCACGCTAACCGGCACCATCACGCGCAGATTGCGCTTGCCGACGTTCACACCGTGATGCTCGAGATAGCGCCGCACGCCACCGCCGAGCGCCGTAAGCACGACGTCATTCACTGTGCCGCCGCAGGCGCCGCGGATCGCGCGGGCTTCCGCGAAAGAACACGCGCTCCAGCTCAGCTTGCGCTTGCCGGAGAACTCGTACGTGTTGAAAGGCATGCGCCGCACCGGCCGTGCGAGGTCACGCGCCATGGCCGGCAATTCGCGCAGCATGGGGAAGCCCTGACCGCCGCGGAAGTTCCGCGCATAGTTCAGCAAGTTGCGCTGCACCTCGGACCAAGTCTCGATCTGCTCGCCGAAGTTGTCCCAGAGGGCATCGAGGAGCAGCGAATTTGCGTCCGGGGCGGGCTCGGGCGTGAAGGGTTTCTTCTCGACAGGTGCCGGGTTCGGATTCAGATCATAGGCGACGTTCAGCAATTCCGCACCGGACACGCCGTCCACCATGCAATGGTGCACAAGCCACAGCAGGCCGCCCTTGCCTTCTTCGAGGCCGTCGATGACGTATAAGCGCCACAACGGCCGTTTGCGGTCGAGCATGCCCGCGAAGAGCTTACTGACCAAACGGCGGAACTGCGCCATCGTCCCCGGCTTGGGCAGCGTGAGCCCAATGACGTGGTTCTTGATGTCGAATTCGGTGTCGTCCACCCAAATCGGGTGGCCGAGGTTCAGCGGGGTCGTCTGCAGGCGCTGGCGGTAGCGCGGGATAAACTGCATCTTCGCGTCCAGGTCTTCCTGCAAAGCCTGGAGCGAGGGAGCGGAATCGAGGATGTCGATGCCGCCGATGTGCATCGGGGCGGAGTTATTTTCCGCATAGAGGAAAGTCGCGTCCAGCGCGCTTAAACGGCGCGAAAGCGGAGCGGGCTGCTGCATGGCGTTGAGGTTCCAATCCTGGGCCGGTGAATGGGTGATTCACGGCATTAGTGCGAATAACACGATAACCCGGTTCAGACGAGGAGTCAACCGGCGAGAGATTGTCGGAGTTGGAACGACATCGGGCATTCCCCCCACGCGCGTGCAAAAACCTGTGCGCGATGACGGCACCACTATAGTACAGGATTCTTTGCCTAATTCTCAATATTTGTTATACTTAGGTTTGGAACCGTTTAGGTGTACGCCAAAGCGGACACGTGGGCGGATTTGGAGCAATTCGTGTCCGGTAAGAAGTTCGTCTTCGTCGAAGAAGAAGAGGCGGTTCTTCTCCCCATCTGGCGCGAAGTGTTTACCGGGCTCGATTGGGCACGGCTCCGCGCGAATCCTGTCTACTACGGTTTCGGCATTCCGAAAGGCCAAGGCGAAGCAGTCATCACCGTTCCAGGATTTCTCGGCTCCGACACCTACCTCTTCGAACTCAATCTCTGGCTCAAGCGCATCGGCTACCGATCGTACCGCTCGGGCATCGGACGAAATTCGGAATGCCCGGATCTTTTGGTTGACCGGCTCATCGCGACGATCGAAACGGCCTACGCGGAGACCGGGGAAAAAGTTCGGCTGATCGGCCACAGCCTGGGTGGAATGCTCTCGCGATCCGCGGCGATGTTGGCCTCGGATAAAGTGAAGTCCGTGATATCTCTGGGCTCGCCCTTCCGCGGCGTACGCAGCCATCCGACAGTGATCCAGACCGGTCGCTTCGTTCGACAACGTATCCGCGCGCGGCGCGAGTCGCGCCCCGAGAGCAAGCCGCTGCGCGAAGCGTGCTTCTCCGGGTCCTGCAACTGCGGCTTCGTCGAATCGCTGCGCGCAGGCTTGCCGGCGTCCATTCATCAAACCGCCATTTACACCAAGACCGACGGCATCGTGGACTGGTCGGTCTGTATCACGGGCGACCCGGACATCGACATCGAAGTGAAGGGCACGCACTGCGGCCTCGCCTGGAACGCCGAAGTGTATAAACTCATTGCCGAGCGCCTGGCCGAAGCCGCGGATCACACGGTCGATCCCTCTGCCGACGAACTCCCGGAAGCCGATTTGCGCGGCGTCTCCTTCATCTGACAAACGGGACCTTTTCCCGCTTACCATTCCTGCCGGTCCGCAGGTATACTTGCTCTCCGGCGCGTCCCTGCGGGACGGCCCACTCGGAGATTCGGCCATGACGACTTCGGATTCCGGCAAGAAAAAATTCTTTGGTGCGGATGCGGCACAGCGCGCGCGTGAATGGACGCGCGATGCGGGCCGCGAGCGCACTGCGCAAATGGCGCTCACGGTGATCGAGCTGCAGCGCAAGACCTTCGACGGCACGATCAAGGGCATCGGCAAGCTGCAAGACCAGACCGGCAAGATGTTGCACAAAGTCGCGCAGTCTGCTGCGTGGGTGCCGGACGAAGGCAAGCAGGTGGTCGACGAGTGGAACAAAGCGACGCACCGCGGCCGCGAAGACTTTCAGAAGACGATGGATAAAAGCTTCGATTTGCTGACGCACTACTTCGAGCGCGTCAAGAAGGGCGCGCCCGCGGCGAAGAAGCCCGCCGCGAAAAAGCGCGCACCGGCGAAGAAGAAACCGGCGGCGGACGCCCCGGCTGAGTAACACGCTGCGGCGTACCTGAGGAGAGCGATCGGTGGAGAGCGTGGTTGGAGAGCAGGCGGTGTACGGCTATCCGCTGACGGAGAAATTCGGCCGTCACGCGATCACGCTGAAACTGATGCGGCCGCAAGACGGGCCGAACGTCGAGCAAGCGCTCCTGAAGTTTACGCAAAGTCTCTCCGCCGGCGACCTCGTGTTCCTGCGCGTGGATATTACGCAGCCGGACGTCGTCCACGAGTGGACGGAAAACATAGTCCGCGGGCGCACGATCACCGTGCTGGCCGAGGACAACGGTGAAGTGATCGGCTACGGAAATCTGCATTTCAGCCGCCAGAACTGGACGCGGCATATCGGTGAAATCCGCGTGCTGGTGGGTTCGAAATACCGTGGGCTCGGGCTGGGTGAGCGCGTCGTGGAGGAGCTGGTCAAGATCGCGCGTGAGCGAGGCTTGCTCCGGGTCGTGGCGAACATTGCCGCGAATCAGCCGCGCGTCCGCGCCATGTTCGAGCGGCTCGACTTTGACGCCGAGGCCCTGCTCACCGACTGGCTCAAAGACCGCAATCACCAAAAGCACGACATGGTGATCATGTCGCGGGAAATCGCCGACTAACTTTCCGCCGCGCCGGGATCCGGATCCGTGATGGAATGGCGCAGGTACTTCGCCAACGTAATCGGCGTGCCGAGATACAGCTTGAGCAGATCCGCGTTGGACAAGTGCGTCGCGAAGGATTTTGACCACGGCAGCGAAATGTAGCGCCGCGGCCATTCGAGGGCGAGACGAAACAAGGCTTCGCGCAGGAAGATCCGGCGGATCGAGCAGTCCGGATCGATGTCCTTCACGACGCCTTCGAGTGTAAATAGGCTCTTGCGGAAAAGCACCAGATTCGCGGGAAAGCGAACGCCACTGGCCATCAGGTCTTCGAAAAGATCCGTGAACCAGGATGGTCCGGGGATCTGATCGCGGCGCACACGGCGTAACGACTGGCGCACGGCTTCATTCGCCGCAACCTCGTCAGAGATGTTTGTCGCCAAGCGGCGCACGGCCTTGATGACACGGTGGCCGCTGAGGCTGATCGCGCCGAGAAACATCTCAACAAACTGTTCGCGTTCGTGCTTGGAGATTTGCGCCGCCAGGCTCCAGTCGAGGATCGCGAGACGGCCGTCCGGCATCGCGAAAAGATTGCCCGCGTGCGGATCGGCGTGGAAGATCGTCGTCGCGGCGCGGCTGAAAATCGCATCCGCGATCAGTGATTCGATGACGCTCTTGGCGAGTTGCCGGCGAACCTTCGCCGCACCGGGATCCTTCTCGATGTCGGTTACGCGGATGCCCTCGATCCGCTCCATGGCCGTCAGGCGTGGCGTGCAGAAGGGCAGCAACGCGGGGATTTTCACATCGCGCGAGCGCGCGAAAAATTTCAGCGCGATCCGCAGATTTTGCTGCTCGCGGATTAGCTCGGTTTCGCCTTCGAGCAGGTCGCGAACTGTGCCGAATGTTTCCCGGTACTGAAACGCAGGAATGCCATAGTGGGCGCGGCGATCGTCGAGGTAGTCCGCTACGCGATCGAGCGCATCCAGCTCCTCGGCCAGACGCACGGCGAGGCCCGGTTTAACGACCTTGAGCATGGCGTCTTGCGGGACGTCGCTACCCGGCCGCCTCCAGCGCGCGGGCACGACGAAGGCCACGCTGGCCTCAATGGTTCCCGGAACATCGATCTCGATCACATATCGCGCGATCGCATCGCCGAGCTCCGCCACTGTCGCCGCGCGGACGATCTCGTGGTCGATCGTGGTCTTGAACATTTCGAGCTGTTGCAGGCGCGCGCGGAAAGCGGGATCGAGCGCCTTGTGCCGCGCGAGGACCTGGCCGAGTTTGTGGAGAGACGGCGAGGCGTGCATCAGCACAACGACACGCTGCGCGGTGGGTGCGTCCGGCGGGAGCGCCGCCTGTGCGTGGAGCAGCTCGGTGCGGCGCTCCGCGGAAAGTTGCTCGAGGAAATACACCGCGGCATCGCGCACGGCAGACCGGAACGCGGCATAGGTCTCGGGCACGATCTCCGAGACCTCAAGCAACGCTGCAAACGCCGACAGATCCACTGGCGACTTCCCCCTGAATTCGTGCTTAGTCCGCTGCGTCGCTCTTCTTCATATGCGCGGCCACGGGCTTGCGCGGTGCGCGTTTGGCAGCCGCTTTCGCGACAGGTGCATCCGCGAGGCCCAGCGTCGCGCGCTTCACCTCGTCGAATGAATCCTGGATGCACTGCGCGAAGAATTCCGGATCCGGCACCATCTCGCGGCAGGAAGTGATCGAGATAGAAATGCCACCGCAATAACTGAAGACCGGCATGATGAGCCCCATGCCGTCGAGGATGGGCCCAAGGCCGAAATGGCCCACGAGACGCGCGCCGACCGAATACAACGGCACCTGCGGCCCGGGCACATTGGTAATCACGCAGTTGAACATGGGCGTAATCGCATTCGCGAGGCCCCAGCGCGTGTAAAGCCGCGCCGCGAGGCCCGCGGTCGAGGACGGGATGAACTGCGTGTAATCCGTCATCAAGCGCGCGCCGACAGCGTTCGTGAGTTCCTTGGAGTGGATAGTGCCGTCATGCACGGCGATGAGACGCGCGCGGGGATCGGCAATTTCGGTATGCAGGGAAACGAGCATGCCGGAGACCTGATTGCCGGCATGGCCGCGCTGATCGTCGCTGCGAACAGAGATCGGCGCCATGGCGACCATGGAGGTATCCGGCAGTTCGCGCTTACTTTCGAGATACTTGCGCAGCGCGCCGCCACAGATGGTCAGCACGACGTCGTTGACGGTCGCATTCTCGACGCTGTTCTTGATGGCGCGGATTTCAGCGAGATCAAAACGGCGCCCCTCGAACACGCGGTGAGGAGAGACTTTGCCGTTAAAACGCGTGCGCGGCACTTGTCCCGGCAAGCGGGGAGGACGCAGCTTGCGCGTGGCGAGGCCCGCACCGACGCGCGCAAGCGCAGGAACGGACTGCGTCATGACTTTTGCCAAATTAAACGGCTTCCTCAAATTGTTCAGATGCGCGCGGGTAATAAGCTCGACGGACGTGGGCTCGCGTTCGCCTTTCCACTCGCGATCGGATTTGACGGTGTCGACGATCGGCTCCAGATCGTGCACCGCGGCGGACATTTCTGCGCCAGATACGCCGTCAATCGCCGCGTGGTGGATTTTCGAGAGCACGGCGTAGCTGCCTTTGGGCAAGCCGGGGATGTTGTCGAGCCCCTCGATGACATAGGCCTCCCACAACGGGCGAGCATGGTCGAGCGCGCGAGAATTCAGCCGCGCAACCTGAATGCAAAGCTGCCGCCAGTCGCCCGGTTTGGGCAAGGCAATGTGGCGCAGGTGGAACTCCAGGTCGAAATCCGAGTCCTCGACCCAATAGGGATGGTCAAGATTGAGTGGCACACGCACGACTTTCTGGCGGAAACTGCGTGCCCGGTGCATGCGCTCTTCGTAGAACTTGAGGATGTCCTTGAAGCGGACCGCGCCGCCCGGGGCCGTCGACTGATCGTAAATGAGCAACCCGCCGACGTGCATCGGAGCGTTGGCAGTTTCGAAATAGAGAAAAGAGGCGTCCAACCCGCTGAGCTGTTGCATAGCGCGATTCCTGAATAGTTCGCCGTCGCAATGACGGTCGTTGTGCTATTTGTAGAAGTGACGGCGGTGGCCGGAACGATCGAAGGACTTCCACTCACCCTCGGGTTGGGCCAGCCGATCCGCGATCGCATAGAGCACGATCGGATTGAAACCGAGTCCGCAATGGCTCCCGATGACTTCGATGTTGTCGGTGATCGGCGATTCCACCTCTAGACAAGTCTGCCAAGCCGCGACGCCATCCGTCTTCGAATAGATCGCCGTGGACGGGACGGGTGGCGGCTCGGCGATCGTGTCCGAGAGCCGCGCACGACGCTTGGTGATGCGCTCACCGGTCATGCTGTCGTAAACATGCACCGCGTAAGAACCGTTACCCGCCGTGGCGAAGGGGCTGCCCAGGCTGATGACCTGGCGGCTGGCATGCGGCAGACGCCGAGCGATTTCGCGCGCATAAATGCCCCCGAGGCTCCAGCCCACGAGGCTCAGGGTGCGTCCGGTTTGCTCATAAATCGAGACCGCGCGGGCGTACATGCGCTCTTCGATATCGCCCACAATGCCCCAGTTTCGCCCGAGTTCCCAAGCGTAAACGTCATATCCCAAGCCCGTGAGATAACGCCGGAGCGGCGTGGTCGAAATGTCCGATGCGGTGTATCCGGGCAGCACGAGCACGGGATGGCCATCGCCGCGCGGCACACGGCGCAGCAACGGCCAGGCGGCGGGTAGCGTCGAAAGTTCAGAGATCGCGCGGTGAAGTTCAACCGCGGTGAGAAAGAGCGACGGCGGCTTCGGTTGGTTGACTTCTTCGTCCATGGGTAGGCTCATCTCCGCCATCGTGTGCCAGTCAAGATCCGCGCGAGCTGGCGAGTTGTTGTTCCAGTGCATCCAGCCGCGCGCGCACTTCGCTTAGTTCGCTGACTGCCTGGGCCGGCGCAGGAAAGGACTCCGCGGGCTTTGCGCCAGGTTTCGTCATGCCCCAGGGAAAAGCACCGGTCGCGGCGACACCAAAAAATTTCTGCATTGCTTCGAGCGGGCCGAGCGTGATCGTGCGCGCACCGGTCAACCGCTCGCGCAAATCCTGGTGAGCGCGCAAATAGAGATCGAGAGCAAAACGGAAATAGCTCGTGAGAATCTGTTGCTGCGCGCGGCCGCTCGCGATGATGATTTGACGGAGCAGGTCGGTGGGCAAACCCGAGTCCTTGTCTTTCGCACCTTCAACGATGATTTGCGTCAGCACAACGCGCGTGAGGTCTTCGCCGGTCTTCGCGTCAATCACCTGCACTTCGTCGCCTTCACGAACGAGCTTGGCCACGTCCTCAAGGTTTACGTAGCGGCTCGAGGCAGTGTCGTAAAGTCTTCGGTTCTCGTACTTCTTGATAACGATCATGGGGCTCCTGCCATCTCAATCCTGCTGTATCGCACAAAACCCGACGCTGCAACGCAAGACGATATTACCAAATAAAAATGGGCTTGACAATAGAAATGTTTTGCGGTATATTGCGCTTGTTGCTGCAAAGCAGCACATTGATTTTCACCCCTTCAAGCCAAGATACGGCAAGGAGTTAAAGCCATGGAAGCCACACTGCAGGACACCGAAACCAAACCCGAGACCCTCGAAATCGGGCGCGCCACGCGCGAAGGCCTCAAGGGCCTGCTCAAGGCGCAGAACATCCTGCTCGACTACGCAAACGAGCAGAACGCGATCGCCTTCAAGGCCGTTCGCGAACGTCTGAAAGCAGGCGAGTCGTCCCCCGCCGCGGCGCTGATCGACTCCGTCGAAGAAATCTTCGAAGGCGTCGTCGCGATGCAGAAGTCAATCGTCGACTTCGGCACGGATCGCGTCAGCCGCGAACCGGAAGCGAAAGACGAAAAGGCGGTCGAGCCGGTCGAGAAAAAGCGTACGTTCCCGAAGTTTCCCTTCGGCGAGTTGATGCGCAAGAACTTCGAAGCCACGGTGGCTGCGCAGCGTGAGATTCTCGGGTTGATCGAGAAACAGGGCAAGCTCGGCGTGAAAACGGCCGATGAGTTCAGCCGCTTCTCCGCGCGCAAAACAATGAAGACTGTCGCGGCGGCAACGAAGGAGTCGATTGAGAACATGCTGGATACGCAAACGCGCCTGATCGACCTCGCGGCGCGCCGGAGCAAGGACTCGATCGCGCTTATCGCGGATCAGGAGAAGTCCCTGATCTCGAAGGACCTCGCGCGCTATGCGGAGGAAGGCATCGACAACCTTCGCCGTGCACAGACCAAGCTAATCAAGATCGCCGAAGACATGAACGAACGCGCATACGAACGTGTTGAGTCCGTCGTGAATGAGTCAGAGCCCGCAGAGCCGACGACCTCGAAGCTGGCAGAGCGCGTCCAGAGCGGGATCGAGCGCGTAATCAAGACGCAGAACGAGATGCTTGATGCGAGCCTGCGCGCCGTCAACCGCAACACGCCGGCGAAGGCCTAGTCTCCCCGCGCGACATTACTCCGATACATTGGCGCGGCCTCATGCAGATGAGGCCGCGCTTCTTCTTTTGCAGAGAGCCCCCTTAAGCCTTGGCCAGCTCTTTTTCCCACGCCACGAAGGCAGAACGATGCATGTTCGGCATCAGGATTTCCCACGTACCCATTGACGCCGGCGGGACGTAGGTCTTAAAGACTTCGTCCGCTGGGGTGCCTGCGGCGAAGGCTTTGCGCGCGGTGGCTTCGATGTCCTGGAGCAGCGCCAGGTAGTTCGCCGTATCACTCCCCTTGGCGACGGCGCCGTGCCCGGGAACATAAGTCGCGGCTGAATCGCCGAGCAATGCGCGGCAATTCGCTTCCAATTCCGACGGAATGGCGTCGACGTAATTGGGAAACATCCCATTCCAGAACAAGTCGCCACACCACGTGATCTTGGGATCGACCAACTCAACCGACAAATCGCTCGGCGTGTGGCCTTTCCTCGGCACGAGACGAACCGTTCGTCCGCCCAAATCAATTTCTGTCGGGCCGTCGCTTTTCACGACCATCATGTCCGATTGTTGCGCGACATCTTTCTTCAGACGCCCGTTTACGGTTTCCGTCACAACGAGCCGCGGCATCCCACCATCGCCCGCATATCCGGCGACACCGCCAATATGGTCGTTGTGAAAGTGCGTCATCACAACATGCGTCGGCGCGCGCCCTGCGATCGACACGGCCACTTCCCGCAGCCACTGCGCGCCCGCGGGATTCATGAAACCCTCAACCGCGAGCACCGCATCCCGCCCGGCGATGATGCCGCCGTTGGACACGGTCGTGAACTGGCCGCCCTGTGGCGTGGAGATGACGGCCCACGCGCCCTCAGCGATCTTCTCTACGCGCGCGAACTTCGTCTCGGCAACCACCTCGCCGGAGGTTGTGGCGGCAAAGGCTCTCCGCTGACTGTACGACGCACCAGCCAGTGCAAGCGCTACGTAAGCGCCGCAGCTCAATGTCCCTCGTAGAAAATTCCGCCTGGATACATCGCCGTTACCGTTCACATGACCCGCCGATTCGACCTGACACATGGCACAATCTCCCATTGAAATCGTTTTATGAGGGGGTGCTTGCGGCGATAGGCGATGCAGACCTCGCGCGTCGAGCGACACCTTGCAGACGTAGTGGCTACGAGCGGTACTAGAAATATCTGGCGGAGAGAGAGGGAT
>SXGT01125890.1_pt1 | contig 55871 bp, 44 predicted proteins | sample 3176221 | NCBI WGS metagenome assembly SXGT01 (sample SAMN11356862, study PRJNA531348) | freshwater metagenome | isolation source: freshwater sample F1-120 | place: China: Fuxian Lake, Yuxi | collected 2017-12-25 | reverse complement strand
GGAGCTGCGGCGTCATGACGAGCTGCTGGCTGAGCTTCAGATATTGCTTGAGCTGCATCGACTTGGAACCGCTCCTGGAGACCGCAGTGCGCAGAGACGACCACGCCTCCGCGAGCGCCGCAGGCATGCGACGTGCAGGACGGGCTTCACCACAAGTATAGATCAAGCCGTTTGCCTCCGCGATAGGGGTTGGGTACGGTTCCGGCATGCTTTTCACACGCGCACGTCTCGAAAACTGCCTCCTTCCGGGCGCCCTTGTCGCTTCACTCGCGCTGTTGGTCGGCTGCTCGAAGTCCGAAGCGACGGCGACCACGCCAGCGAACACCACGACCGACCTGGGCAGCGCGACCGGCTCCGATGCCGCGTCGGACGTCGCCAAGGCGGGCGATACGCCGGCAGCGACGGACGCGGGCAAGGAGGTCACGGGCCCGCCGAAGTGCGTGTTTCCTGCGCCCGTCGGTGCGCGCTGCAACCCCTACCCCCAGTGCGACTCGGGCTGCGCGGCCGGGGACGTCTGCACGATCTTCAATGACGGGACCAAGACGGTCATCGACTGCCGCGCCAAGGGCGACGTGAGCAAGGGCGGGACGTGCGACCACACCAAGGGCCCGTGGTGCGCCGAGGGCGCGTGCGTCCAGGGCAAGTGCCGGCGCTTCTGCGTCGATCCCGTCGACTGCTCCGAGGGCGGCACGGCGGTGGCGGCGTGCGACACGATCGCCGGCGTTCCCGGTAAGCCGACCGCGTGCGGCGAGGCCCATGCGCTCTGTGAGCCGCTCACCCCCGACGCGGGCTGCGGCGCCAGCGAGACCTGCTACCTCGAGGGCGAGGGCGGCCTATGCATGGCCGCGACCGGCGCTGGGAAGCAGGGCGCCACCTGCACCAAGACCAGCGACTGCGTTGGTGGGCTAGCCTGCGTCAAGGATGACGCCGGCGCCCTTATCTGCGGCGCGCTCTGCAACGTCGACCCTGCGGCGTCCTCCGCATGCGACACGGCCTGCACGGGCAAGCTCTACACGGCCAAGGCGAGCGGCCCCTACGGCGCGTGCTACGAGCCCAAGAACCCCCCTCCGACCTGCGATCTCGTGGCGCAGGACTGCCAGGACTCGGGGAAGGGCTGCTACCTCGCCGGCTCCCACGGCATGGTGTGTCTGCCGCAGGGTGCCCAAAACGCGGGCGACGCGTGCCAGCAGCACACCGCGTGCAAGAAGGGCCTGGCATGCGCCGGGGGCAAGTGCGTCAAGGTCTGCGATCCGAAGGCTCCGGCCCAGCCGACGTGTGGCTCGCAGGCCTGGCTCACCTGCAACGCGGTCCCCGACCTGCCGGCCGTGGGCCTGTGCAACGATCCGGGGCCGCCGGCCGATCCGTGCAACGTGGTCGCGCAGGACTGCAAGGACGCGACGAAGGGCTGCTACTCGACCGACAAGGGCGACGTGTGCCTACCCAAGGGCACCGTACCCAAGGGCGGCAAGTGCGACAAGGCCGGTGCCTGCGTACCCGGCCTATATTGTCTCGTGAGCGCGTGTCGGCCGATCTGCGACCCCAAGGACGCAGCCCACGCCACGTGCGACACCGGAGCCGCGGCCAACTGCGTGGCCATCCCCGGCTCCGCGGGAGGGTACTGCGATGAGTGAGCCTCAGCGGCGCCGCCACAACGACAGCATGGTGCGCGAGGTCTGGAGCTACCTGCGCGTCCGCAAGAAGTGGTGGCTGGCCCCGATGCTGCTCATCCTGCTCGGGCTTGGCGCGATTGCCGTGCTCACCGAGTCGAGCGCGCTCGCGCCGTTCATCTATACCGTGTTCTAAGAGTCGCCGCGCACGGACAGGCGCTTGACGCAGTCGACGAGGTGCTTGACGTGCGCGACCGGGATGTCCGGGAGCACGCCGTGGCCCAGGTTGAACACGTGCGGACCGCCGGCGTTCTCGGCGAGGACACGCGCGACCTGCTCCTCGATGGCCTCGGGTGGCGCGTAGAGCGTGCACGGATCGAGGTTGCCCTGGAGCGGCATCGTGGGACCGTACACGCTCCGCACCTCGTCGAGGCCGATGCGCCAGTCGATGCCCAGCATCGTGGCGCCGCATCCCTGAAGCTCGTGGAGCTTGCCCGCGACGCCGTTGACGAAGTACACGAACGGTACGTCCGGTCGGCGCACCTTGCGGATGACCTCGACCGCAAACGGGAGCGCAAAGGCCCGAAACTGCTCCGGTGCGAGGTCGCCGGCCCAGGTATCGAAGAGCTGGACCATCGAGGCACCCGCCTCGATCTGGGCCGTCAGCAGGTCGGCCACGGCGTCCGCGAGGCGGCCCAGCAACGCCCGAAAGCCCTCGGGATCGGAGAGCATGAACGCCTTGGTGCGCGCGAACTGCTTGCCCGTCTTGCCCTCGACAGCATAGCAGGCCAGTGTATAGGGCGCGCCAGCGAAGCCGATGACGGGCACGCGGCCTCCGAGCTCCCGTACGAGCACGCGGATCGCGTCCGGCAAGTAGCCGTTGTCGCGGATCGCATCGTAGGGCGTGAGCCGCCCGACGTCGGCACGGCTGCGAATCGGGTCCGACAGCAGCGGGCCCTTGCCCTCGTCGAACACGAGGTTCATGCCCATGCCCTCGAGCGGGATCAGGATGTCCGAGAAGATGATCGCGTCGTCCACGCCCAGGATGTCCACCGGCTGGAGCGACACCTCAGCGGCGCGATCCGGCGACTTGCAGAGCTCCAGGAACGAGAGCTGAGACCGGACCGCCTGATACTCCGGCAAGTAGCGACCGGCCTGGCGCATGATCCAGATCGGCGTACGTGGAACCGGCCGGCCGAGCGCGGCGTCGATGAGAAGGTGGCCCATGAGTGACCCCGTTTCCGTAGATGGCTAGAAGGAGGCGCCGACCTGGCTGGTGAACGACTGGATCCCGCCGGTCAGCAAGAGCTCGAGGTTGACGAAGGCATGTGCCGCGTCCAGCCGAAGGCCGAGCGCGCCGTGGTGTACGGCGATGGTCTCGAGCGGGATGACGAACTTCTCCGGCCGGTCGCTGGTGCCGGTGAGAGAGCCGACGAGCGTGCTCGAGGCTCGGGTGATGGCGATGATGTAGCCGGCGTACGGCGTGAGCGTGAGCACGCCGTTGACGCCGAAGGCCTTGGAGAGCAGCAGCCCGGTGTCGATGACCAGCACGGACAGGTCGCGCGCGCCAAACATCCCCGAGAAGCCGACCCGTACCGCGATGTCGGGCCCGTACTTGTGATAGCCCTCGTATGCCCATTTGAGGCTGGCTCCGAGCGACGAGACGCCCGTCTTGGCCACGTACGCGAGCGTGGCCCCGAGCTCGAAGCTGAGCGGCAGGCCCTTTCTCACGTTGAGCTGGATGGCCTGGAGCGTGCCCGGCGCGTCGGTGACGGCCTTGGACCACTGGCTGCTGGTCGCGTCGATGAAGGAGACCGGCACCGCGAGCCCGATGTCGAACCCGTGGGAGCCCGTCGTGCTCGCCGGGCCAACGCCCTTGGGCGCGACGAGGTGCCCCAGATCGCGCGCGAGGGCTCGGAAGCTCTCGATGTCGACGACCTTGGCTCCATTTTGCTCCAGTCGGACCGCGCCGAGCCGCGGCTCGTACTGCGCCGACGCTGTCGACGCGCACAGCCCCAGGGCGAGGCTCAAGCTAGCGACGCGGTGCATTAGCCGTTGCCCTTCTGCGCTTCGAGCGCGGCGAGCCGGGCCTCGAGCACCTCGACGCGATCACGGAGGAGCTGGACCTCGTCTTGCGCGGCGCGACCGGGGACCATGGTCGAGACGACGGTCTTGACGCGCTCGTCCACCCGCCTTTGAAAGTCCTCCCAGGAGCGCTGCGTGGAGCCAACGAGCTGGGAGACGCGCTCGCGGGTCTCGTCCTCGGTGCGGCTCACGGCCTCCCGAGCGAGCGTGACGCGCTTGCCGGTCTCCTGGCGCAGGTTCTGGACGGGTCGAGCGATGGTCTTCTCCAGCAGCTCTCCCCCGCTCTGAACGAGGCCGCGCAGCGTATGCAGCGGGAGGAGCTTGGTCTTGTTCTTCTCCGCTTCGACGACGATCTGCGCCAAGGTGACCGACGTGAGGTCATCCTTGGTGTCGTTGTCGATGATGCGGACCTCTTCGCCACCTTCGACGAGTCGAGCGATCTCGTCGAGCGTGACGTAACAGCTTTGTGCCGTGTCATAGAGCTTGCGATTCGCGTAGCGCTTGATGGTGCGCGGCACGGGCCGGAACCTAGCAAGTCTTTACCGTCGTCGCAACACGTGCTAGGCGGGCCCCGACCAGAAGGAGGCCAGCATGGCAGCTGAAAACACCATCGAAGCGACCCTCAACGACCGACTGAAGTCCGCCATGCGAGACAAGAACCAGCCGGTGCTCGACGTCGTGCGCGCGATTCGCGGCAAGGTGACCGAGGCCCGAACCGCCAAGGGTTTCAATGGCGTCGTCGACGACGCGCTCTACGTCACGCTCATCAGCGCCTACGTCAAGCAGATGACCAAAGCGCTCGAGGAGTTCACCGCCGCCGGCGACCGCGGCAAGGAGCTCGCGGACAAGCTGCGCTTCGAGATCGGCTACCTCGAGGAGTTCGTCCCCAAGCGGCTCGGTGAGGCGGAGACGCGCGCCATCGTCGCGAGCGTCATCGCGGCGACGGGCGCCACGTCCAAGAAGGAGATCGGCAAGGTCATGGGCGGCGTCATGAAGACGCACAAGGACCAGGTCGATCCGGCGCTCGTGCGCGCGGCCGCCGAGGCGCTGCTGGACTGAAACTGATACTCGTTCTCAATAAGATGCGATAGACTTCGCTTCGCCATGACCCTGGCCGACGTCCCCATCGCGCTTGCCACTACGATTCGCTGGATCCACGCGCCCGGCGACACCGGAGAGCGTCTGATGGAGCTCGGTCTCGTCCCCGGGGCGCCCATCCGGGTCGTGGCCCGTCACGGCGCGAGCCACCCGATGCAGATCGAGGTGCGCGGCTTTCGCCTCTCGCTCCGACTCACGGAGGCCGCGGCCATCGAGGTCGACGCATGACGCCGCCGCTTGCCTCCCGTCCCCTGCTCGTCGCGCTCGCCGGCAATCCGAACACGGGGAAGACGTCCATCTTCAACCGCCTCTCGGGTGCGCGCGCCAAGGTGGCCAACTACCCGGGCGTGACCGTCGAGCGGCGTCAAGGCCGCCTGACCCTCCCGAGCGGCGCCAAGGTGGCGCTCGTCGACGTCCCCGGCTGCTACAGCCTCACGGCCCGCTCTGCCGAGGAGGAGGTCGCGCACGCCGCGCTCACGGGCGGTTACGACGACCCGCCCGCCGACGTGGTCGTCATCGTCGCCGACGCGTCCAACCTGCCTCGGAATCTGTACTTTGTACTTCAGGTGCTCGAGCTCGGTCGACCGACGGTCGTGGCCCTCAACATGATGGACGTCGCGCGCGACCACGGGCTCGCGATCGACGTGGCTCGCCTCGAACGGGAGCTCGGCGTCCCGGTCATCCCCGTCGTGGCCACGACCGGCGAGGGGCTCCCGTCCCTGGTCATGGCGATCGAGAGCCTCGGGCGCGCAACGCCGCCGGTGCCGCGCACGCCACCGCTATTGACGAGTGACCGCGCGGTCCTCGACACGGTCGCTGAGGCGCTGCGCACGGCCAATCGACCTGCGACCGCCGGCGAGTGTCTGTGGCTGCTGACCTCGGAGCCGACCCACATCACGTCCCTGCCGGACACCGCGCGGGACGCTATCGCCCGCGTGCGGACGCAGCTCGACGCGGAGGCCGAGCAGGTTGGGACTAGCCGGCTGCCCTTCAACCGGCGCGTCATCGTCGCGCGCTATGCCGAGGTCGATCGCCTCGTCGCCGAAGCGGTGTCACGTACGGGCCCCGCCGCACCCGACTGGACGACCCGCATCGACCGCGTGCTCACGCACCCGCGCTGGGGCCTCGCCCTCTTCGTCCTCGCCATGTCGGTCGTGTTTCAGGCGATCTTCACCTGGGCCGAGCCGCTCATGGGCCTCGTCGAGCGCGGTAGCCAAGCGACCGCCGCCGCGATCGGTACCGCGCTCCCCGACGGCGTGCTCAAGGAGCTGCTCGTCCAGGGACTCCTCGCCGGCGTCGGCAACGTCCTGGTCTTCCTCCCGCAGATCCTGCTGTTGTTCCTCGCCATCACCCTCTTGGAGGACACGGGCTACATGGCCCGCGCAGCGGTGCTGCTCGATCGCGTCATGCGCCGGGTCGGCCTGCACGGCCGTGCGTTCGTGCCGCTGCTCTCGTCGTTTGCCTGCGCCAGCCCGGGCATCATGGCCGCGCGCACGATCGAGGCGCCGCGCGATCGGCTCGTCACGACCCTCGTCGCGCCCTTCATGAGCTGCAGTGCCCGACTTCCGGTGTACACGATGGTCATCGGGGCCGTCTTTGCCTCCGCGCCGCCCGTGCTGGGTGTCTTGTCCGTGGGTGGGCTCGTCGTCACCGCCATGTACTTCCTCGGCATCGCCGCCGCGTTCGGCACCGCCTGGCTGCTCAAGCGCACCGTCCTCCAGGCGCCGACGCCGCCGCTGCTCGTCGAGCTGCCGACCTACAAGCTCCCCGCGCCGCGCTCGGTGCTCATCGCGCTGTGGTCGCGGGCCAAGGTCTTCGTCACGCAGACGGGTCGCACCATCGTGACGCTCTCCGTCATCCTCTGGGCGCTCATGGCCTACCCGCGCGTCGAGCCCCCCGCGGCCGCTGATGCCCACGAGGCGGCTCGCTATCAGCTCGAGCACAGCGCGGCCGGCACGCTGGGGCACGCGGTCGAGCCGCTGATCGCGCCGCTCGGCTTCGACTGGCGCATCGGCATCGGGCTCATCGGGAGCTTCGCGGCCCGCGAGGTGCTCGTCAGCACGCTCGGCCAGGTCTACGGCGTCGGCTCCGAGATCGACGCCGAGAGCGTGGTCCTGCGCGAGGCCCTCCTACGGGACATCCACCCGGAGACCGGCCGCCCGCGCTTCTCGCCGCTCGTCGGACTGGCGCTCATGGTGTTCTTCGTCCTCGCGATGCAGTGCCTCGCCACCGTCGCCATCGTGCGTCGCGAGACGGGGACCTGGAAGTGGCCCCTGGTCATGATCGTGTACATGAACGGGCTCGCGTGGGTGGCAGCTCTGGTCACCTACCAGGGCGGCCGCCTCTTGGGGTTCGCGTGAGCTGGTGGACGAGCGAGGTCGCGCAGCACGCGATCGTGGGGCTGGTCGTCCTCGCCGCGATGGGTTCCATCGTCTGGCGCCGCCTGCGGCCTGCTCAGTCGACGTGCTCTCGCTGCCCCGTGGCCGCGCCACGACAGCGCGCGCACAAGCCGTAGATCTCCATCTTGTGGGCGCTCATCACGAAGCCGTGGTCGCGACAGACGCGCTCCTGGAGCACCTCGATGTCGTCGTTCTCGAACTCGACGATGAGCCCGCACGCCGTACAGATCAGGTGATCGTGATGGTGCCGATGCATCATCGACTCGAAGCGCGCCGCGCCGTCGCCGAAGTGCGCGTTGGACGCCAGGCCGCACTCGGTCAGGAGCTTGAGCGTCCGGTAGATGGTGGCGTAGCCGACGTTCGGATCGCGCTGCCGGACGGCCTGGTAGAGCTGATCGATGTTGAGGTGCCCGTCGGTGGCGAGCAGCACCTCGGCGATCGTCTTGCGCTGGCGGGTCATACGCAGACCGCGCCGCAGGACGTGTGCGGCCAGGACCTCCATCGGGTCGTCGCTCACAGGCTGGTTCGTCTCAGCGGCTCCCACCCCGCCAAGGTAGACCGCCGCCCGCGCGGGTTCAACCCTGATTCGGGCTGTGGTAGGACAACGGCATGACCATCGCCAATCCAGTCTCCTCCAGCTTGCGTCTCTCCGCGACGACCAGCGCGCTGCTCGTCATCGACATCCAAGAGCGGCTCCTTCCGGCCATCGAGCCGGGCGCCGCGGAGCGCCTGATGCGCAGCGCGTCGATGCTCACCGAGGCGGCTCGGCTCTTTGGTGTCCCCATCGTGGCGACCGAGCAGTATCCCAAGGGGCTCGGCTGCACCGTCGCCACCGTGCGCGAGGCCCTGGGCGCCGTCGAGCCCGTCGCCAAGGTCGAGTTCAGCGCGGCCCGCTGCGCTGCGGCCTTCGAGGCGCTCCAGAGGACCGGCTGTCGCAGCGTCGTGCTCATCGGCATGGAGACCCACGTCTGCGTGCTCCAGACGGCGCTCGATCTGCTCGTCTCGGGCCTCGCCGTGCATGTCGTGGCGGACGGGGTCGGTTCACGGACCGAGGTCAACCGGCAGCTGGGCCTCGAGCTGATGCGGCAGGGTGGCGCGGCGATCACATGCGCCGAGACCGTCGGCTTTCAGTGGGCGGAGCGCGCGGGAACGGACGCGTTCAAGGCGCTGTCGCGTCTGGTGCGATAGCCGGCGGAGGCGCCACGGGAGGGGCGAGCTCGGGTCGGGCGACCTCGCTCGACAGACGCTCCGACTCCCGTTGAATCGCTGCCGTGAGCGCCGCGAGCTTCCACTCCCCGGTCTCTGCGCGGGAGAAGCGGACGACCCACTCCTTGTCCTTCTCCTTGGAGACGACCTCCATGGCCCCCGCCTCTGCGCTTCGCACTGCGGTGATGCTCGCGTTTCCAGTCGCCGGAACGTCGTCTGCGAACGCGCCAGCGTCAAAGAGCGCGACAAACAGGGCCTTGGCGTCCGGGACGCCCTCGATCCACGCGAGCTTCCGTGCATCGAGGACGGACTTTCGCTCAGCGAGCGTCGGGTAGCGCAGCTCCGCGGCCTTTTGGAGCTTCTCGACGGTCGCGAATGCGGCATCGAGCTTGGCGCGGGCCGACGGCTCCAGCATCTCGAACAGCGTGACCCGGCGCGTGCGTCGAATGGCCTCCATGGCCACGTTGAAGGCCCCCTCCGGCCGCTTTGGGTCGACCGACTCCTGCCGTGTCTTCACCCACCCGTCGAGCACCTTCTTGACGTCGCGCACGTGCGCCCCGAGGCCGGCAATCGTGGGGTGCGCGTCCAGGCGATCGAGCAGCACGGCGGCCTTCCACGCGTCGCCCTCGCGGACGAACCGAAAGCTCTCGCCGTTCTGAGTCTTCAGCGTCGCTGTGTCGCCGTCCCGCGTGACTGAGGACACGGCCAGGCCGCGATCGACGGCCTCGCCGGTGCCGATCCGGGTGAAGTCGGTCAGCGCGGCGAACAGCTCGGCCCCGGTCCCCTCGACGAGGGCGCTCTTGAGCGTGGGCTCTCCGAGCGACTCCAGGGCCGCAGCCTGCTCCGCCGCGGGGTAGTCCCGCTGGACGCGCTCCCACGTCGTGACGAGATCGGCCGCGAGCGCATCGAACCGGGAGTGCAGCTTCGCCGGGGAGATGGCCCAAAGCGCCGCCGCGTCCTTGTCGCGGGCCGCCGAGACGAGCGCATCGAGGGCCTGCTGGAGCTCCGGCTCCACCTCGACCGCCTTTTTGCAGCCTCCGTGAGCGGCGAGCACGAGCGTGGCGAGGCAGAGGAGGGCGGGTCGCGGTGTTGAGCTCACGTGCTGAGGTTTAGCCCAAGCCGGCGTGGCGGGGAAGGGGCGAGTGGCCGGTCGCGTGTCGGCGTGCTAGACCGGAACCCATGACTCGGCTCGCCCGTTCGCTGCTCTTGGCCCTGTTGGCGATCGCGCTCCCCGCGTGTGGGTCCAAGGCACCGGAGCCAGATGTTGTCTACCGCAAGTTCCACGGCGCGGCGGTGCGCTTCGCGCAGACGTCCGACTCCGGCGACCAGCTGGAGATGTTCGAGCTGCTGTCGACCGCGAGTCGCGAGCGCCTCGAGCGGGACGCCAAGGCGCTGTTGGCCAACCTGCCGGAAGGAACGCCGCCTGTCCGACCGTTCGAGCTGCTCATTACGCGGCACTTCCCGCTGGGTGAGTCCATCGAGAATATCGAGGTCGCGCCGTCGGGCGACCGGCGGGTCACGCTGCACGTCAGCTTCGCCAAGGGCACGGCCGACGTGGCCATGGTCCGCGAAGAGCGTGGCTGGCGAATCGCGCTCTTCCCCGATGCGCCCACGGGCGGCCCGTAGCCTCGTAACCGCCCGAGCCGACGCGACTTCTCACGAGGCCCTTGACCGCGTCGTGGGCCTCCGTCACCGTGACGGGCTGGAGCGCTGACGCCCGGGAGGTCTCATGGGAAGCAGCACGCACGCAGAGCCAGCCCGCGCACCGCCGGGCCGCACCCGCGTCTTCGCGGCGACGCGGTGGCTCTACCAGAAGGACGGGCGGGACGTCGGACCGTTCAGCCCCGCCGAGGTCAAGGGCCTGCTCACGAGCGGTGAGATCGGTCCGGAGACCATGGTGCGCGACTCGGCCCGCCACGAGTGGCACCGCGTGCGCGAGGTATGGGCGTTCGTCGAGTTCCTCAAGGAGATCCAGACCGAACGCGAGCACTCCCGTCAGGCGCACGAGTTCGACAAGGCGGTCACGCAGCACAAGAAGTCGACGAGCGGCGTCTGGAGCCTGGTCGGTGTCGGTGCGCTGGTCGCGGCCGCCGTCGGCGGTTGGATCGGCTGGTCGCAGTGGAGCGCGTGGGCGCAGGGCGCACCGACGGAGATCGAGCGCACCCTCATTCGCGAGCTGGCGCTGCCGTCGGTACCCGCGGCGCCAGGGCTTGGCGAGACCTCGCCCATCGCGTGGGCCGAGGAGAGCGTTCACCGCCGTCAGGCGCGTGCCCAAGCACCGAGCGCGCCCGGTGAGGTCAAGGAGACCGCGGTCCGTCGGCCACGACCCGCGGCGACCGCCAAGGGCTCGGCCGTCGAGTCCACCGAGAGTGGCGAGGCCGAAGGGGGGAGCTACCTCCCGACCGCAGACGACCTCTCCGGCGCCGCCAAGAACGCGCCCGTGCAGGAGTTCTCGTTCGAGGACGGTCAGAAGGTCGGTCGCGAGCTGGAGTCGAGCGACGTCGGCGCCATCATCGCAGAGGCCACGCCCAAGCTTGTCTCGTGCGCTCAGAAGGAGGCGTCGCGCTCGCCCGGCTTTCCGGGGACGACCGTCAGCTTCGCGATCGTCGGCTCCGGCCGCATGGGCTCGGCCCGCGTGGGGCACAATGGCTCGCGCTCCAAGGCCTTCGTCGCCTGCGTTCGCTCCGCGCTGGCGCAGGTCAAGGTGTCTCCGTTCGACGGCCAGGGCAAGACCGTCAGCATCCCGCTGCGCGTCAGTCAGTAACCCGCCCGAGCGTCGCCAGGCCGCGCGAAGCACCACTAATCGGTTGTAATCCGAGCGTTCCGGCCTATATTACGCGCCCGAAACCCGGCTGTTGCGGTGCTGATGCGGGGCGGTCGTGAGGCGGTGTTCGATTCGCGGAGCGGGGGAAGCATGCAGCTGTCCAAGGAAGGTCAAGCACTCGCGGAGTTGGTCGGGGTCGTCGTCGGCGCGGTCGTCGACTTTCCTGAGCGCGTCCACACCGTCGTCGTCGAGAGCGGTACCACCGTGGTGATCGAGCTCACCGTGACGAAGGAAGACATCGGCAAGGTCATCGGCCGGCAAGGCGCGATGGCGCAGTCCATCCGCACCATCCTCAGCAATGCTGGCACGAAGCTCCATCGCCGCACCGTGCTCCAGATCATCGAGTAGCCGAGCGGGCGTCACGCCCAAGAGTCTCACCGCGTGGCACCGCAGTGCCATCGTGGCACCATTTCGTGGCACTTACATAGTACAGATCGCTGATCTTGTTTGGGTACTCCTTGGCATTGCTCCTGCGTAGGTGGCGGCCAGGAGGTACCCATGCGCCGCGTCTTGTCCGTTTCCACGTTCATGGTCTTCGAGTTGTCGTGTTCGCGCCCAGAGGTCATCGCCCCGCGCGCGTTGACGGACCTGGCACCGCCGCCCGTGTCGGCCGTACCACCCCCGCGCGCTTCGCCCAAGGCCGCACGTGAGGAGCACGGCAAGCGAGTCAGCCCCCCGCCCCTCAAGGCCGCCGCGCTGGACTGCGACCGCACGCTCCTCATCACGGAGCTCTTGGCCGACCCCAAGCACACGCGTGACCGCCAAGGGGAGTACATCGAGCTGTTCAACCCGGGAGATCAGCCGGTCCGGCTCGCCGGGTGGCGCCTCGGCGATGGCGATCGGGAGGGCCACACAATCGCGCCCGAGGGCGAGCTCGCGATCCCGCCGCACGGCGTGCTGGTGCTCGGCAACAACGCGGACTCGGAGACCAACGGAGGCGTCGCCGTAGACTACGCCTACGACCACGTGTCCCTGTCCAACGCCGCGGATCGGCTGCGGCTCGAGGATCCGTGTGGCAACGTCGTGGTGGATCTCAACTACCCGGGCCGGACCGGCTGGCCCAAGCTCAAGGCCGGACGCGCCCTCGAGCTGGTCGCGCTGCCCGGTTCAACGGGCGGGCGCTGGCGATTGAGCTCGGGACGGCTGCCGAGCGGGGACTCCGGAACGCCGGGCCGCGTTCCGTGGGGGCGCGAGGCTGCGCCGACTAACCGTCCGCCCGCCACAGGATCTCGTCCTCGCCGAGCGAACGCGCCACCCACCGACTCCAGACGAACAGCGCATCGGACAATCGGTTCACGTAGGGCACGACGTCGGCCCCGAGCGGCTCTTCGCGGGCCAGCGTGACGATGAGCCGCTCGGAGCGGCGGCAGACGGTGCGCGCCAGATGCAGCGCCGCGTTCACGGGACCGCCTCCCGGAAGCACGAAGGACGCCAGGGGGGGCAGGCCTTCATTCAGCTCGTCCATGAGCTGCTCGAGCGCGGTCGTGTCCGCCGATTGAATCAGCGGCTGCCCCTCGAAGCGGTCTTCGATTCGGGTGGCCAGGTCGCTCCCGAGGTTGAAGAGGAGATGTTGGGTATGCAACAGCCAGGTGTCGAAGCGCGCGCGCGACGCCGCGGGAGAGGTCGCGAGCGCCGTGCGGACCAGGCCCAGGCACGCGTTGAGCTCGTCGATCGTGCCGTAGGCCTCGATGCGGAGGCTGTCCTTCGGGACCTGCTGACCGCCGACCAGGCGCGTCAGGCCCCCGTCGCCGGTCTTCGTGTAGATGCGGTTGAGTCGAACCATGCTGCACCCTCGTCGCCGAACCTTCCGTGGTGTACCATGCGCGCGCCATGAGAGTCGCTGCCGTCGTTGCTTTTGTCGTGCTTCCTCTGAGCGTCGGTGGCTGCGGGGGCACCGAAGAGCCCGCCATCGCTCAAACGGCCACGGACGCGGGGGCGGCGGACGTCACGAGCACCGCCACGGACGCGGCTGCCGAGGTCGCGTCGGTGCCAGACATCCCGGCCGGGCCTCCGGTCACGCCGATTGCCGACCCGGCGGGCAAGGCGCTCTTCGACCTGCCCTTCCCCATCGACACGCGGCGAAAGTCCGGGGGCGGTCTGGACCTGTCCGGCTTCCCCAATCCAGGCAAGAGCGAGCTCGTCACCCAGTACGTCGCCCTCGCGGAGTCGGCGCTCGACGGCTTTGGCCTCACCCCGGCGATCTACTTCCGCATGGACGGCCGCGTGGATCTCACGAGTCTCCCGCCGGTCGCCGCGTCGACCAAGCCGACCGCGTCGGTTCAGCTCGTGGACGTGACCGCCGGCGCACCCGAGTACGGCAAGCGCTTTCCGCTCAATCGCTCCTTCTATGATCTCAAGGACGCGGTCTACTTTCCGACCACGACGCTCGTCGTCCAGCCGGAGTTCGGGCTCGTGCTCGAGGAAGGCCACACCTACGCCGCCTTCATCACGACGGGGGTGCGGGACGCCTCGAAACGGCCCATCCAACGCGCTCCCGCCATCGTCGAGGCGCTCTCGGGCAAGGGCGCGCTGGCCGGCGTTCTCGCGCCGCTCGCCACCTGGCTCGGGACGCAGAAGGACGTCACCACCGACGTGATCGCGGTGGCCACTGTCTTTACCACCGCACATCACACGACCGAGATGGGCGCCATTCACAGCTTCCTTCAGGCGGGTCCGGCGCCGATGGTCTCAGACATCGTCAAGACGAGCGCCGACAAGTCCGCGTACGCGCTCTATGAGGGGACGTACACCGCGCCCAACTTCCAGAAGGGCAAGAAGCCGTACGACACGGACGGGGACATCGTCTTCGGTGCCGACAAGAAGCCGGTGGTCCAGGAGCAGGAGAAGCTACGCTTTGCGCTTGCGGTCCCGACCGACGGCACCATGCCGGACAAGGGCTGGCCCATCGCCATCTACGCGCACGGCACGGGCGGCGACTACAAGACCTTCACGAAGGAAGGGCCGATCAACCCAGCCAAGCAGCTTACAGGTGCCGGCTTTGCCGTCATCTCGATTGACCAGCCGCTGCACGGCGATCGCTACGTGCCGCCGGATCCCAAGTCGTTCAACATCGACTTTGCGTCATTTAATTACCTGAACCCCAAGGCGGGTCGCGCGAGCTTCCGCCAGTCGGCCGCCGATGACATGACGCTGGTACGGGTCATCACGAACACCCTGAAGGTCCCGGCCTCGGCCAGTCATACGGGCGCCGCCATTCTCTTCGATGCGGTTCACGTCTACTTCCTCGGGCACAGCCATGGCGGCGTGGCCGGGGCGCTCGTCGCCGCGTACGAGAGCAACGTGCGCGCCTTCGCGCTGTCCGGCGCCGGCGGCGGTCTGTCGAACACCATCATGCTGCGGACCAAGCCCTACGACATCGCCGCGCTCGTGCAAGTCGCGCTCGGGCTGTCGAACAAGGACGAGCTGTCGGTCCGTCACCCGGTCGTCATGTTGGCGCAGCTGCTCGTGGACGCCACGGACCCGTTGACCTATGCGCCCATCTGGCGCCGGCGGGCGGGCAACCTGCCTCCGGCCAACGTCGTGATGATCAACGGCGAAAAAGACGAGGACACGCCCATTACGACGGCGAACGCGCTCGCGGCCGCGGGCGGACTGCCGCTGGTGGAGCCCGTCGTCACCGACTCCCAGGCGCATGAGCTGCTGGGGCTGGCTCCCGCCAAGCGCCCCGTGTCACTCAACCTCAGCAATACGCACGGCAAGGGCACCGGTGGCCTGCGTCAGTGGGGCGGCGCCTCGCACTTCGCCATCTTCGACGACAAGGTCGCAGGTGACGTGTACGTGTCGTTCTTCTCGAAACTCAAAGCGACGGGGGCGGCGGTGGTCGAATGAACCCGGGAGGGCGCGGGACGAGCCCTTGGGACACGAGCGTCATGCCGCACAGCTTGTAGAGCACGCGCGCTCCGACGTTGCCGTCCCACTCGTCGCCGTCGGGACCCGGGGCCACCTCGTTGAGATCGAAGCCTACGATGTGCCTGCCGGACGCCACGAGGTGACGCAACAGGCAGATCAGCTCCGCGAGCTGGAGCCCTCCCGGCACGGGCGTCCCCGTATTGGGGCACAGCGCGGGGTCCAGGCCGTCGATGTCGAGCGAAATCCATACGTCCTGCGGGAGCTTGGCGATCATGTGCCGGCAGACCTCGCTGAACGGCTGCCCGGCGAAGAGTTCCTCACGGATGTCGGTGTCATAGAACGTGACGATGCGGCCTGCGTCGCGTTGGATGCGCTCGACCTCGCGCTCGCCGACGTCTCGGATGGCGACCTGGACGAGGCGCTTGACCTCGGGCACCCGCTCCAAGACGTTGTGCATGATGGAGGCGTGGCTGTAGGTGAAGCCCTCGTACGCCTCACGGAGGTCGGCGTGAGCGTCGATGTGCAGGATACCGAGGCCCGGGGCCACCCGCGCCGCCGCAGCGATCGCGCCGAGTGGCGTGGAGTGATCACCGCCAACGATACCGACGATCTTGCCGCGCTCGAACCAGTGCGTCGCGAGGTGCTCGACCCACGCGTTGAGGCGCTCGGAGGCCAGATTGACGTGACTGACGGCCTCGGCCAACTCCGGAGTCACCGGCCCACCGGCCGCGATCACGGGCTCGGCGAGGGCGCGCGCCGCGGCGTTCCAGCCCAGCACCTCGTCGGAGATGGGCAACATCGCGATGCCGGCCTGCCAGGGACGGCCCGTGTCGAGATCGAAGAGGTCCACCTGGCGGCTTGCGCTCAGGATGGCCTCGGGTCCGCGGCTCGTGCCCGCGCGGTACGAGGTCGTCGCGTCCCACGGCACCGGGATGAGCACGAGTGCCGCCTCCTCGGGCGTGTACGGGAGGCCGAAGAGGCCGTCGCCACTCGCCGCGGCGTCAGGATCGAAGCCGCTCATGCCTAGTAGGACCGTGGGAGGCCGAGCGTGTGCTCGGCGATGTAGTTGAGCACCATCTCGTTGCTGACCGGAGCCGTGCGCAACAGGCGCGCCGCGTCCCAGTAGTAGACGATGCCGACTTCTTCCGAGAAGCCCGCGCCGCCGTGGGTCTGCACGGCGCGATCGGCCGCCATGATGGCAAGCTCGGCGGCCTTGTACTTCGCCATGTTCGCGAGCGTGCCCACCTCTCCGGGAGGCAGGCCCTTGTCCCACGCCCACGCGGCCTTGTGGACGAGCAAGCGGGTGGCCTCGAGCTCGATCCGCACGAGCGCGAGCGGATGCTGGATGGCTTGATACTCGCCGATGGCGCGCCCCTTGAAGACCTTGCGGTCCTTGGCGTAGGCGACCGACTGCTCGAGCAGGTGCGTGGTCATGCCGCAGGCCGTCGCCGCCGCCAGGATGCGCTCGGGGTTGAGCGACATGAAGAGCGACATCATGCCGCCGTGCTCCTGGCCGACGAGCATGTCGGCGGGCACCTCGGCGTCGTCGAAGAAAAGCTCGTACTGGTTCATGCCCTCGATGCCACGCATGGGAAGCATCCGCAGCGTCACGCCCGGTGCTTTGAGGTCCACCAGCAGCAAAGATACGCCGTAGGCCTTCGGCAGCCGCTGCGCCTCGACCTCCGCGAGCGGCATCGTGCGCACGACCAGCAGTGCGTAGTCCGCGACGTTGGCGCCGGTGATGTAGGTCTTCTGTCCGCGCACTCGGAAGGTGCCATCGGCTTGTCGCGTGGCCAGGGTCTCGAGCCGAAAGGTGTTCGAGCCCGCGTTGGGCTCCGTGAGCGCAAAGCAGAGCTTGACCTCGCCACGCGCGATACGGGGCAGAAAGCGGGCCTTCAGCTCCGCCGAGCCATGCTTCAGGATGCACTGACCGTCCATGGCCGTGAGGATCATGAGCGGGTTCCCGAAGCCATACTCCGCGAGGGTCTCGCACACGATGGCGAAGGCCAGCATCCCGGCGCCGGTGCCCCCGTGCTCGGGCGGAATGAGGCATCCGTGGAAGCCAGCCTCGGAGAGCGCGCGCCAGACCTCCTCGGGGAACTCGCGCCGCTTCATGATCATCTCGCGGTAGTGCGCCTTCTTTGCCACGAAGGGCTTGAGCACGTCGCGGGCGGCATCGCGGACCAGCCGGTGTTCCTCGCTGAGATTGAAGTCCATGGTACTGCTCCCCTAGCGCGTCGCGCCGCGGCGTTCGCGCCACCAAAGGCCCATCCAGGCGACCATCACGCACCCGAGCGCGATCGCGCCATTCATCGCCGCCGAACGCAGCGGCGGAGTCTCGTCGAAGCGGACGTCGCCGAGCGCCAAGTACAGCATCCGTGTGAGGTCGTCGAGGGTGGCCGCGAGCCCGCGCGCGCCCCAGGCCGCCGGCACGAACGCACCTGCCTTTAGCGAGGCCTCGCCGAGCGCTGGGATGAGCCCGCTGAAGACGATCTGACATGCGACGAGCAGCAGCCCGACGAAGAGCGCCGCCTCCGTGGAGCCGGTCCACGCGGAGACGGCGAGGCCGAGCGCCAGGCTGGCCAGCGCAGTCGCATAGAGCACGAGCGCGACCTGCCAGAGCGGCTCACCCAGATACGTCACGTGGTGCGCCGTAGCGGCGAGCCCGCCGGCCATCAGCGCGCCGACGACTCCGAGCCAGAGCACCTTCGCGAAGAGGTAGCTCGTACGGCGCACACCCGCCAGTCGCTCATGCAGCGCCATGGCCTGCTCTTTGACGATCTGCACGGCGCCGACCAGGATCCCCGCCAGGACGAGCGTGAGCACCAGCACGCCTTGCACCGCGCGGCGATACAGGAAGCGCGAGCGCTCTTCCTTGAACGCGGGGCCCTCCGTGAGCTGATCTTTGACCTTGACCGCCTCCTTGGGCGTGAGCTTCGGCAACCTGCGCGGATTCGAGAGCGCGATCCGCTTGGTCTCCTTGGAGATCTCGAGCTTTTGGACGGCCTGCACCAGGTCCACGCGCGTTGGCAGCACGAGCGCGACCAGTAGCGCGACGAGCGGCCCGAAGCACAGTCCGAAGAAGACGCTGGCGAGGTCCTTCGAGAACGAGAGGGCGTTGCGGTGGAGCGCTCCCCACGTCTGCCGCAGAAAGCCCGGCCGGGCGCGCTTGCGATAGGGTCGCAGGACCTCGAGCCCCGCAGGCGTCAGGGCCCTGACCTCGTCGAGGCGCTGCTGGTGGCGGAGCGCCAGGGGCGACTCGGAGAACGTGCGCGCCCAGGTCTCCGCCGTGCGCTCGGCGAGGGCCTCGTCCTTGTCCGCGTCGAGCGTCTCGTTCAGATCGCGGGAGTCGCGCGCGCCGAAGAACGGGAGCAGCTCTCCGGGGGTGCCGGCGAAGACCATCCGGCCGCGGCACATGAAGACGACCTGATCGGTGTCCTCCAGGTTCACGTCGTGATGGGTGATGGCGACCACGACGTGGCCGAAGCTCACCTTCTCGCGCAGCACCCGCAGGACGCGCTCCTCGGTGCCCACGTCCACGTTGCTCGTGACCTCGTCGACGAACAGCACCGGCGGGTCGACCAGAAGCTCGGCGCCGAGCAGCAAACGTTTGCGCTGACCGAGCGACAGTGTGGCGAGCCGCTGGCGCCGGACGCTGCTGAGCTCGAGGCGCGTCAGGACGTCGTCGATGCGAGCGCGGACCGCCTTGCGACGTAGCCCCGCCACCCGTAGCCGTCCCACCGAGCGGAGCCACTGCTGGACCGTCAGCAGTGGCAGCAGCGCGCGCTCGTCGGGGACGTAGCCGATGAGCGGCCGCAGTCGCCGCGCGTGCCGGTGGAGCTCCATCCCCGCGAGCGTCGTTTGGCCCCGCAGCGGGCGGACGCGACCGGCGAGCAGCTCCAGGAGCACCGACTTCGAGCTGCCCGTGAAACCCTTGACGACGACTAGCTCTCCCGGCCGGATGGCCAGGCTCGCCTCGCGCAGCCAGAGCCGCTGACCGCTGCCGGCATGCAGGTCCATCGCGGCGAGGGGGAGCCGTGGCCGATCCGTCGGGCGCGTGACGCGACTCCCATGCAGCACGAGCTGTCGGCTGCCGATGACAACACGGAACGATTCCCACACGGGCCACGCCTCACCCGAGCGCAGGCGGATCTTGTTGACGAACGTGTCGTTGGTGGAGCCGAGGTCGACCAGCAGCGTCCGCTCTGCCGTCAGCCTTAGCTCTGCGTGACGCGCCGAGACGAGCGGGCTCGAGATCACCAGATCGCAGCTGGGATCGCGCCCGATGAGCAGGCCGACGTCACCGCCATCGAGACGGCGATATGGAATTTGGACGCCCTCACTCCCGCCGAGCGGGCTCAGGCGTGCGCCGTCGTCCTCCAGCGTGAGGTCGCAGACGTCCCGCACGTTGCGAAAGGCGCGACCGTCGGCGAGCACCGCCGTTCGCGCGCCGGGCTCGTCTGGGAACTCGCTGTCGCTCCGATTGCTGGCCGCCACCCGCGGACCGTACAAGAACGGCCCCCGTCGAGCAATGCAGAGCCGATGGGACCGCCCGCTTGACTTCTCGTGTCCGGTGATAGACGTTCGGCTCCGCGTTCCGAATCAAGTACGTCGTTTGGTTTGGTTGGCACGCTTCACATCTCGGGCAAGACAGGAGAATTCGAATGATGAAGCGATACGGATTGGGTTTGGCGCTCGTCGCCACGATGGGATGGACCTCGGCTTGTAAGACCTCGGAGTCTCAGCCGACGGCGACTGCCGCCACGGATACTGGCATCAGCACCAGCGATACGCCTGCGACGACCGACCACGGGGCGACGACCGATCACGGCACGACGACCGATCACGGCACGACGACCGACCACGGCACGACGACCGACCACGGCACGACCACTGACCATGGGATGGCGGCTGACGGTCACGACGACACGCACACGGGCAAGCCGCACTGGACCTACAGTGGCAACGATGGACCTGCGCACTGGGGCGACCTCGCTGCGGAGTACGCGACCTGCAAGGACGGCAAGGAGCAGTCGCCAGTCGACATCTCGAGCAAGATCGTCCCGGGCAAACTGCACGGCGCCGTGTTGGCCTATAAGGAAGCGCCGCTCGAGATCGAGAACAACGGACACACGATCCAGGTCAACTACCCCAAGGGGAGTACGGTGACCATCGGCGGCACGGCGTTCGAGTTGCTGCAGTTCCATTTTCACGCCAAGAGCGAGCACAGCATTGACGGCAAGCAGTCGCCGCTCGAAGTGCACTTCGTCCACAAAGACGCTGCCGGCAAGCTCGCGGTCATCGGCGCGCTCATCGACGAGGGTGCGGAAAACGACGGCTTGAAGTCGGTTTTCTCCAACCTCCCGGCCACCGAGAGCGCTCCCGCGACTATCGCCAACGCGACGGTCAATGCAGGTAACGTGCTCCCCAAGGAGCTTGCGGGGTGGAACTACCATGGGTCACTGACCACGCCACCGTGTACGGAGGGCGTGACCTGGTTCGTCCTGGAGGAGGCGCTCAAGGCGTCTAAGGCGCAGATCGATGCCTATACCGCGATCTTCCCCGACAACGCGCGACCAGTGCAGCCGCTCAACGCGCGCGAGATCGAGGGCGCTCACTGGACCTACTCGGGCGACACGGGCCCCTCGCATTGGGGTGAGCTCGCGACCGCTTGGGCCACGTGCAAGACCGGCACCGAGCAGTCGCCGATCGACCTCGTGTCGACGGTCACGCCGGCGGCGTCGGCCGACCTGGCCATCACCTACGCCGAGGCGCCGCTCGTCATCGGTAACAATGGACACACTGTGCAAGTCGACTACGCCGCGGGCAGCACCATTACCGTCAGTGGCAAGTCGTACAAGCTGCTGCAGTTCCACTTTCACGCCAAGAGCGAGCATACGGTCGACGGCAAGCCCCAGCCCATCGAGGCTCACTTCGTCCACAAGGCCGACGATGGCGGTCTCGCCGTCATTGGCGTGTTCATCAAGGAGGGCGCCGAGAATGCGGCTCTCAAGGGCGTATTCGCGAATCTCCCGGCGTCCAAGGCGGCGGCAGCCGCGGTTGCTAACGAGAAGGTCGACGCGTCGGGGATGCTCCCTGCGACGAAGTCGCTCTGGAGCTACCCGGGCTCGCTCACGACGCCAGCCTGTGGCGAGGGCGTGAAGTGGATGGTCATGTCGGAGCCGATCGAGGCGTCCAAGGCGCAGATCGACGCGTTCACGGCGATCTTCAAGGACAACACCCGTCCTGTGCAGCCCCTCGGTACGCGCACCGTGAAGGGTGGACTCTAAGCTCTGATTTAGACCATCCTCACGGGCGGAGCCGCTACTTCGCTTCGAGCTTCATCCCTCCCGGATAGCCGTAGGCCGTCACTCCGCCGTAGCCATAGACCATCAGTCCGAACGGCGTGTCGCTCTTGAAGGTGTGCACGCCCTTGGCCACCTCGCGGTAGGCGAACTCCCACGCCCCGCTTCCAATGGCCTCGAAGTCGCTGTTCGCCACCGCCACGCCGTCGACCGTCACCGTCGCGCCCTTCGGTCGAATCACGGTCGTCCAATTGGCTCCAAAGCCCTCCGCGGTCTGGATGACGTACTCCTCCCGATACTGCTTGCTCGGCGGGATGAGCATCATCGTCGGGTCGCCGGGCCCGGCTCCCAGGGACTTGGGCTGCGTCTGTCCTTGGCTCATCAGAAACTGCACGACCTGGATGCGTCCTGTGGCCGTGAGCGTGAAGCTCTCCTTGGTCTCGACGCGCACACCGTCGCCGGCCTTGGCCAAGACCGTGCCGTCCAGGCCGTCGATCGAGGGCACGGTCTTCAGTGTCACTGCGTCGTCTCCTGCCACGATGACCCATCGGTCCATCTCTTGGCCGCGCGGCTTCGACTTGACGCACAGCGCCTCGGTGCCCCACGTCTCGACCGGCATGAGCTGCTCCTCCAAGTGCTCGGTGCAGCAACTGTCCCACTCGTCGGTGAACTGCGACTTGATGGCCTCCTGGATGCCAGCGACCTGGTGGCCACTGAACACGACGACCGCCTTGTCGGCCTCGATGCGGGTGCCGGTGAGATCCTGGTCGGGGATCTTCCCCGGGGGCACCGGCTTGAGCTTGCCCTCCTGCTCCAGGTTGAGCACGTCGTACCGCTCCAGCGTAAACACGTACGTCTGACCCGCGACGAGCGTCTTGGGCGTCGCGCCTCCTTGCGGGACGCCGCCCGTGGGATTGGCAAGGACGTCGACCGTCGGCGTGACCTGGACGGTCGTGGCCGCCGCGGTCGCGACCACGGCCAAGAAGCCGTTGTTGGCCGGAAACCACGGGTTGCCCTGGAGATCCGTGATCGCGCCGCGCGAGGGCAGCGAGACGGCGAAGTAGAGCTTGCCCAGCGCGTTTCGGGGCAGGAGCAGGGAGCCGTCGTTCGAGGCTGCGTTCTCGGAGTTGAAGGGATTGAACTGGGAGGCCACGACCGGGCTCGAGGCCATGATGCGGATGGCCTTGGGCGCGACCACGGAGCCGCTCACGTTCATGACCGGCATCTTGAACTCGCGGCTCTGGCCCGCAGGCACGACGTTGTCGGCGAATGCGAGGTCATACTCCTGCGCGGGAGTGCCGCAGACGGTGCCGAGCGCGTTGTTGCAGGTCGTCACGCTCGGCGTGCACTTCGAGCCGTCGGCACACCCCACGTGGACCGTGAACGTCATGACCGCGCTGCTCTTGCCCGGGTTGCTGATGACGACGCTGTGGGGAAACATCTCCGGCGTCGGCTGGGCGGGGAACGCGGGGTTGTGGGTCGGGTCGTTGTCGAGGTCGACCGACCAGTACTCACAGCCGACGTTCGTGTTGTACTTGATGTCCGCCTCACACAGCGAGACGCAGTGGCCGCCGACGCACGTCTTGCCCTCGTCGCAGGCGGTCTCGGCGCCGAAGCCCGAGCCATCGGGCTTGCAGAGCGCGACGCTCGTCTTGGTCGCGCACTGGCCGATCCCCGGCGTGCAGGCGACCTGCTTGCACTCGCCGGCGACGCACTTGAGCCCTGACGCGCACGGGATGGCGGCCGCGGCCTTGCCGTCGGCCGTGCATACGAGCCGATACGTCACGCCGTCGCAGCCGACATTCTCGCCCGGCTTGCAGGTCGCGGGCTTGGCGCAGCGGCCGTCGAGGCAGAAGGCGTCCTTGCCGCACATCGTACCAAACTGCCGCACGCCGTTGACGCACAGCCACGTCGTGACCGTCCCGGAGCAACCGATGGCCTCGCCCGTACACGACGTGGGGGACGCGTCGCCCGAAGGGGGCAGCTCGACGGTCGCCGTGTCGCTCGAGACGAGGCCCTCGTCCACGGGGAGGACCCCGAGGTCGCGCAGCCCGCCACTCCCCGTGGTCGCGTCGGACCCGCAGCGCGCGAGCAGTGCCAGAGCGAGAACGTAGTACCAAGTACGGGCCTGGTGCATCGCGACCTCCGTCCGGGGCACCGTACGTCCAGGGACCTGAGGGGTCAATCGTGGGAGAGTCCGACCGACACTCCTTCGAGCTTTGTCGCGGGCTGCCCGCGCGGACCGCACCGGGCGCTGACGCATCCTCTGAGCGCGACCGCTCAGACCGCTTGCTCTACGGGTCCATCCCGTCTAAGGAGGCGCCCGTGGAACCCAAACTTGGCAATCGAGGTGGTGAATGAGCAAGACGTACTTCGCGAGCGTTCTTCTGGTGTGTGTTACGGCAATCGGCGGCTGCAAGAAGACCGATGAGGCGAACGCGGGAAGCGACAAGCCCAGCGAGAAGGGCGCGGAGAAGGCCAGTGACAAGGGAAGCGCGTCGAAGCTTCAGGGCACGTGGACCTTGGACGTCGACAAGACGCTTGCCCTCAACCCCAAGATGACGGAGGGCACCGAAGGCAAGCCCGAGATGCTTGCTGGCCTGAAGGGAGTCATCGCCGGCATCACGGTCACCATTGGAGCCAAGGACATGACCACCGGTGGCCTTCCGGGTGGCAAAGACGAGAAGGTCAGCTACGTGGTCAAGACCGACACCGCCAAGCAGGTGGTATTGGAGGTCAAGGGCAAGCCGTCCACCTTCGATTTTTCCGATGACGACCACGTGACCATGGTGGATGGCAAGACCACGATGGCACTGGTCCGAAAGAAGTAACGCAACACGGCATCGCTCGCGTGCTCGCCCCGGAGGTCATGGACCACCCTGCCCGAGCTCTCACGGTCACAGTGGATAGATTTGGAAGCCCATCGCCGCCGCGGCCGCCCGCATCCGCTCATCGTAGCTGGCGACCTCGACCTCGAACCCCCGCGAACGCAGGTGATCGGCTGCCGCAAGGTGAAGCGCATCGAGCGTTCGCACGGGCAACGGAAAGGGCGCCCGGCACCGACTACAGGCCGCCTCGTCGAGCGCGAGCAGGTCCAGGGTGCCGAGCGTGGACGCCAACGTCGCTCCATGCGTCGCGGCCTTGCCATAGGCGTGGACGCGCACCCAGGCCTCGTACTCGGTGAGCTGGCTCGAGGCGAGCGGATGGTTCCACAGCGTGATGGGCGGACGGACGTCCTCGGACAGCACGTGGGCGAGGACGACCGAGGTATCGATATAGATCACGGTCTCGTCCGATCCTCGCGGTCCAGTGCCAGATCGTCGAGGAGCCGCCGAAGTGGAACACTTCCGAGAGAAGGGGGCGGTGCCGTGCTTGACGCCGGGAGGACCCTACCCTCCGCCACGAGCCGTTCCATACGCGGGTCACCTGGCTCCCTTCCCATACGTGGCGCGTCGATGCGCATGGCGATGAGCCGTCTCAGTGCCTCTTCGAAGATGACGGTCTTGGGCGTGCCGGGCGGAAAGCGGCACTGCGCCTCCGCCAACAGGGCGTCGTCGATGTCCAAGGTCGTACGCATACAAGTATGCTAGTTGGTGCGACCGCCTGGGTCAATCCGGATCTGCACGACCAGCCGGCCGTGCGCTCGACTCCGCGCAGCGAGCTATGCTAGGCAGACGCTTCAACCCGAGTGGAGGACTGGAACCATGAGGCAATCCGACATCTGCCACGTTGAAATTCGAACTCGAGACCTCGAGCGCGCCAAGGCGTTCTACGGGAGCGTCTTCGAATGGACCTTCCTCGAAGGGATGCCCGGCTACGCGCTGTTCCTCACGGGCGTCGCGCCTGGGGGCGGGATCGCCCAATGCTCCGACGCCACCGCGCGGCTCGGCATTTGCAACTACGTGCTGGTCGCCGACTGCGCGGCCACGGGGGCCCTCGCGGCGTCATTGGGTGCCACGGTCGGTGCGAAGACCGACGTGCCGGGCCACGGCTCCTTCGTCGAGTCGACCGATCCGTGGGGCAACGAGATCGCTTTCTGGCAGGCCCACAGCGACGGCGAAGGCCCCCCGCAGAGCGGTGGCAAGAACGGCATCTGCTGGCTGGAGCTGGCCGCTCCAAACCTGGACGCGGCCGTGGGCTACTACACGAAGCTCCTCGGCTGGAAGTTCCAGACGTCCGAACAGCACGGCGACTACGCGTGGATCGAACACGACAAGACCAACGTCGGCGTCGGCCTCGTCGGCGGTGAGCGCGGCCAGACGATGAAGGGCGTGCTCACCTACGTCACCGCCAACGATCTGGAGGAGGCGACCGCGCGCGTCGCGGCGCACGGCGGGCGGGTCGTGTTTGGCCCCGAGGCGATTCCGGGGACGGGGGAGTTCACTGTGGTGAGCGACCCGGATGGGAATCAGCTCGCGCTCTTCCGGCACGCTCCACGGGCGTAGGTCCGTCGCGCGCCTCTCGCGATCGCTTGTGCTAGCTTCCGCGCGGTGAGCCGCATCGTACTGGACGCCTCGCCACTGGACACTGGACACCGATCCCGGGGCATCGGTCGCTATGTGAGCGGCCTCATCGAGGGCTTCGGCGCGCTCGCCGCGCGAGGCGAGCTCCGTCACGACCTCGTCCTGCTCCGCTCGGGGCCCACCGAGCCCGACCTGGCGTTTCCAGCGGCTCCGTACCCGCGCCGGGCCAAGCGCGAGGCGGCGTACATGCACCTCGAGAACCTGTGGCGCCTCGATTCCGCGCTGCCCCCGGGCACGGACCTGTTTCACGCGACCAGCATGGACGGCGTCGCCCGCCGGACGCCCTGGGTGGCGACGTGCCACGATCTTATCCCACTCGTGCTCCGCGGCCCCTACCTGCTTCCCTGGGAGCTCTCCGCGCAGTGGTTCTGGCGCCGCTATGCGCGCGTCCTGCGGTCGGGACCGAGGCGCGTCATCGCGATCAGCGAGCATGTGCGGCGCACGCTCGTCGATCGCTTCGGGATTCCTGAGGACCGTGTCGATGTGGTCGTTCACGGCGTGTCGTCCTTCTGGTTTGGTCCGGATACCCAGACGCCCCCGAGCGCCCCGTCGGAGCCCTTCGTCCTCTTCGTCGGCGGCTTCGACGCGCGCAAGAACTTCCTTGGCCTGCTGCACGCGCTCACGCGCATCCCGGCGCGGCACCGCCCGCGGTTGCTCGTGGCCGGCGTGCGCAGCCCCTACGACAGGAAGGTCCACGCCCGGGCGCTCGATGCCCTCGGTCCGTTGGACGTGACCTTCCTCGAGTACGTCCCCGACACCGACCTGCGGTGGCTCTACCGACACGCCGTAGCGCTCGCGTTCCCGAGCGTGGAGGAGGGCTGGGGCTTCCCCATCGTCGAAGCCATGGCCGCCGGCGCCCCCGTGGTCTGTGCCGCGCGCGGCAGCATGGCCGAGGCCGCGGGCTCGGCGGGCGTCTTCGCCGAGCCGACCGACGTCGACGCGCTCGCCTGCGCTTTATCGAGCCTCATCGCCAGCCCCGCGCTGCGCGCCGAGCGGAGCGCCTCAGGCCGGGCGCACGCCGCCACCTTCACCTGGGAGCGCACCGCGCGAGAGGTCCAGGCCGTCTACGAGCGAGCCCTCGCGTGAGTGACACCCAGGCCAAGGCCATCGACCGCAGCGTCTGGCGCAACGCGCTGGGCCTCGTGGGCGGCAACACGCTCGCCGAGCTGCTCGGCGTGCTGGTGCAGGCGCAGCTGATTCGCATCCTGGGACCGGCAGGTCTTGGCCCGCTCTCGCAGGCTCAGGCAGCCTCCGAAATCGCCGACGGGATCGGCGCCTTTGGCCTCAACCAGGTGGGTCCGGTCATCGGCGTCCAGCATCGCGACCGCCTGGGCGCGTTCATGGGCTCGGTCCTCTGTGTCCGCGTCACGGTCACCGTCAGCATCTTCCTTCTGGTCTGTGCCCTGGCGCCACTCTTCAAGTCGACCGATCCCGGCCTCGTCCGCCTCGCCGCGGTGACGCTGCTCCTGGCCCCGTTCGAGGCCACGGCCACCATTCCTTACTTCATCCACCAGGAGAACTGGCGCATCGCCTGGCTCCCCGGGCTCACGACGCTGCTGCACGCCGGACTCCTCCTCCTGACGCTGGCTTTTGGCGGCAAGCTCGCGTGGGTCCTGCTGTCGGCGCTCGTGACGCGCGTCGTGCACGTCTCGGCCCTGTGGCTGCTCGTGTCGCGGCGGTACCAGCTGCGCCTGAGCGTCGACCGCGAGCTCGTCCGGAAGTTGCTCACCATTGCGCCGCAGGCAGCGTGGCTCGACGCCGTCGTCATCGCCTACAGCCGCGCTTCGTATTTCGTCCTCGACGGCCTGGGTCCCGGCGTCATTGGCCTCTACGCCCTCGCCGACCGTATTACGGCGCCCATCCTGCGGCTCTCCGGCGCGTTCTCGGCCTCGGCGTTGCCCAAATTCGCCGAGCTTGGCCACGCGGCCGACGTCCGCGGCGTCACGGGCTTCTATCTCCGGAACGTCCGCCGCGTCGCCCTCACCTTGATCGGCCTCGGGGCGCTGCTCGCGCTCGGCCTCCCCGTCGTCGTTCGCACCTGGTTTGCCGACTACGCCGGATCGCTCCCCATCGTGTTTGTGCTCTACCTCGGCGTCTTCTGCATGGCCGTCAACCAGCTCACCTCATCGTGCCTCAATGGGCTCGGCCACTTCGGCTGGGTCGCCATCATCGCGACCATCAACCTCGGCGTGTACTTCATCGGCGTCTCGCTCTGGGTCGGGCCTCACGCGGCGGTCGGGGCTGCGGTCGCGACGACCGTGATGGAGGGCGTGAACATGGCCATGCAGCTCGGCTTGCTGACGTTCACGCTCCGGCGGCTACACGCGGGAGCCGCGACGTGACCGTCATCGCGCTCGCCGCGCTGCTCTTGCCGGGGGTCTTTCTCGCCACGCTCTGGGGTCGGGGCCTGCGTGACGGCATCACCTTCGTCACCACGGCGGCCGCGCTCGCGGCAGCGTGGATGATGCTCGCGCTCTGGTGGCTCCCGACTGCGGGCCTCGGGTTCCTGGGATGGGGCAGCGCCGCGGTCGCGCTCGCCGGCCTGCTTCTGCTCCGGAAGCGCTGGCCCGCGTTGACCTGGTCTCGCCTGACCTGGCTGCCGCTCCTAGCCGTCGCGGCGCTGCGCCTCTACCCCACGCTCACGTTGCCGGTCGCGCCCGGCGCCGACATGAGCATGCACGGCTACATGGCCTGGCTCATCGCGCACGCCGACGGTCTGCCGGCGAGCCACGCGCCGCTCCTGCCCATCGCCGACTTTGGCGCCTACGCCGCGGGGCTCCCGACGCTCGGGGCTGTCTTGTCGAGCCTGTCTGGCCTCGATCTCGGCCGCGCGATGCTGCTTGTCGCCTGCCTGGTCCACCTGCTCGTGACCGGAGCGGTCTACAGCTTCTGTCGCCATCGTGCAGGCGACGTCGCGGCCCTTGGAGCGGCCGTGCTCGTGAGTGTCGCTTCGCGCGATCCGCAGGCGCATTTCCTGTGGGGCGGGAACCCGACGGTGCTCGCGCTGGTCCTCATCGCGGTCGGCTGGGAAGCCTTCGACCGCATCCTCGACGGTGACCGCTCCCTCGGAGCCATCGGGGTCGCAGCGACGACCTTCGCGGGCGCGCTGCTCGCCCACTCGGTCCTCCCCTACGCCATGGTCTACGTGTTCGCGGTGGTCGTGGCGGCGCGCGCACGGCGCCTCGACCGCGGTGCGTTGCGGTCGCTCGGCGCCGTATCCGCGGGTGCGCTGCTCCTGGTCGCGCCCTACCTGGCCCGTGTCTCGCTGTCGCTGACACCGGCCGAGCTCGACTGGATTCGTGACTGGCAGCGCCTGCCCGAGCACGTTCCCGGAGGCGCCGTCGCGCTCGTCCCGCTCAAGCTGCTCTGGCACCTCGGCGGGCGCCTCGGCTGGGTGCCCTTTGGCGCGCTGGCCGGCGGCCTGCTCTGGCTCGTCGTTCGGCGTCAGGTTCGTCTCGGGGACCTGGGCGTGCTCCTCGTCGTCCTCGCGCTCGTCACCAATGCGCGCCTCTGGTGGCTGCCTGGCTCCTACGCGCTCTACCCCGACCGCATATTCTTGCTCGCTTGCCTCCCGATCGCGCGGTTGCTGGCCGTCGCGCTCCAGTCGCTCGCGCAGCTCATGAGCCGCCGCGTCCTGCACGTCGCTGCTGCCGCGGTGGTCGGGCTTTGTGCCTGGCAGACGAATGGCTGGTTCCTCGATGGCCGGGACGAGGTCTCCGTCACCGCCGACGACCAGGCGGCCTTCGTCTGGATCGCCGCGCACGTCCCTCAGAGCGATGCGCTCGAGAACAACTACGGCGACGCCGGCCTCTGGCTGCCGGCTCTGGTCGGGCGGGCCGTGCGCACACCGCATGTAAACATCGTCTACATGGACGACGTGGCCGCGTGGGCGGGAGCGCTGCGACCCCGGTGGCTGTTCGTCGGTGCTCGCCGCGTCTACGACGCGAATAGCCCCTGGACTGTCGACCGCGCGCTCGTCGCGCCCGAGTGGCGCCTCGCGTTCCAGCACGGCGGTGCCGCTGTCTTCGAGCGACGGTGAGTCCGAGCGTCAGTCGCCCGCGAAGTACCGTACGATGGCGTCCCAGTCATAGCGCTCCGCAAAGGCATGTCCTGCCGCGCCAAAGGAGGTCCGGAGGCTGGCATCGCCCGCCAGCAGGTCCACGCATCGCGCCAGCTCCGCGGCGTCGTCGCGAAAGACGAGCCCACCGGCGCACGCCGCGACCTGCTCGCGCAGGACCTCGCTCGCGGCGTTCACAATCACCGGCTTGCGCGCCTGCCAGGCCTCGATCAATGTGAGCCCGAGGCTCTCGAACCGACTGGGCTGCACGACGACGGTCGCGCGACTCAACAGCCACCACTTGTCCTGCGGACCGACCGGCCCGAGGTTGAGCGCCCCGTCGACCTGCGCGCTGCCGGCCACGACGAGGCGGAGTCCAGAACGTCGGAACGCGGGAGCGAGCAGCTCGACGCCGTGCTTGTCGCGTCCCAGGTACAGTGCAAAGTCGCCCTCGACGCGGTACCGGTCCGAGGTTGGCGCCGCGGGCAGCGTCCCGGGGAAGTCGGTACCACAACCTACGACGTCCAGTTTATGTCGCCCGACACCGGTCATGCGCTGAATCAGCCGGCGCTCCGATTCGGTGTTGCAGGCGACGCGATGGGCCAGGTGGAACGCGCGCTGGAGCCGCAGGAAGCGCAGCGGCGCTTCGTCGTGCGCCGTCGGAATGAAGTCGACCTGCGCACCCGAGGCCCGCGCGATCGGCACACCCGCAATCGTTGGGTGGTAGAGGTAGCTGACGAAGATGACCCGGTCGAAGCGCTCGCGACGCAGGGCGTCCAGCAGACCCGGCACGCGTGGGCCTTGCGCCGCCGCGTAGATGCGACCGAGCCGCCGAGCCACCCGCTGTGTTCGAGGGTGGCTGACGGCGCGGTCGAGCCAGATCTGCACGGGGGTCAGACGGCGGCCTTGGACCGAAAAGCGCCGCACGCGCACGAGTCCATCGAACGCCTCCCCTTCGGGGAGGCGATTCTCCCACGTCTCCCAGTCGGCGGCGCAGCTCGTGAGGACGGTCACGGCGCCCGGTGTGTCCCCGAAGCGTTGGGCCAGCCGTAGCGCCACCATGCGCGCGTGTGCCTCCGCACCTCCGACGATCTCGGGCCCATACCGCTGTACGACGACGCCGAACCGGGGCCCGCTCATCCGCCGAGCTTGGTGCACTCGAAGACGACCGCATGCATCGGGTAGAGCCCGGATAGGTAGACCTCGTACGCCTCGTTGTGCCGCATGGCCCAGGGCACGAGCCGGTCGTCGAGCGCGCGCACGAGCCAACCGAGCGGTGGCGGCACCGCGATCTCGCGCACGTAGCGGAAGCCGTCGAGCCGAAACAGCGGCTCGGTGTAGTGGTACTTCTCGTTGTACATCGCCCCTTGAACGAAGTAGTCCATCGTGCGCGACGTGGCGCCCCGGCGGTGCGTCGGATCGGTCAAGTGCGCGGCGCTCCCCGCGAAGGGCATCTGTACCGTGAGGCGCCCTCCGGGCCGCAGCACGCGATGGCACTCGCGCACGGCTCCCACGAAGTCGTCGAGGTGCTCCAGCACGTCCATCGCGCGGACCCAGCCGAAGTGGTTGGACGGCAATGGCCACGGCAAGCGGTTGAGGTCGTGCACCTGATCGACGCCCGGCAGGGGGAGCGCGTCGAGTCCCCACGCGCCAGCCAATTTGCTTGACCCGCAACCGAGCTCGAGGAGGTCAGGGAGGTCAGGGAGGTCCACAGCGGAAGGGCGCGACATGGGCGGAGCCTAGCCCGAACGACGCGCGGCTGTCACGCGACCGCACGCCAGAGTGCGCGCTCGCCTCCCTCGCGGAGGCGCAACTCGTGGTGCTCGTGACGTCCACGCGCGTCACATTGGAGCAATCGGTCGACTCCAGCGCCGATATGGCGGACCCCGGGCCGCTGCGGGTCCGACCCGAGCGATAGCAACGCGCCGACCCATCGCCATGACATTGAGTGGAACGGTCAACCGACGCCGAATAGCACCCTGCGTAGGCAAGGCAGCAGGGCCTGCTCCGTCAATCGGAGCGCTTCGCTTGAAGGCCACGGGAAACGTCGATCAACGACGGTAGGGGTACGCATGAAGAACGTTGAGGTTCGTTGGACGTCTTGTTGGTTGGCGGTCTCCGCTATGGGATTCGTCGTGGCCGCGTCGGCCGTCGGCTGCGCGACGGGCGAGGAGGTCGCAGGCGCTGCAACGGCAGATACGACCGGCGGCGCCAAGGACTCGGGTGGAGTGACGGGCGATCCGGGGATCGCGCCCACGGATACGCCCAAGCCCTCCGACACCCCAACGCTCTTCGATACTCCGCAAACCCGCGACAATGTCATAATCCCGGAGGTTCCGACGCTCCCGGATATCCCGGTGAAGGTGTTCGCGGGCGAGCTGAGCCAGGCCGTGGTCACCTTGCTCCCCACCGCCGCGCCGATCCCCATCTTTGCGGAGAAGCCCTCGGCCATCGAGGTCGACAACGCCGCCATCGCACCCCCCGCCATGGCCGAGATCACGCTCTCGACCGACGACGGGAAGCCGCTGCAGCTCGGTGGAAAGGCCACGCTCCGGCTCAAGCTGGGCCCCGACGCACCGCCGCCGGGCGCCACCGTCGCTGCGTTTTGGCTCGAGGCGGAGGCGGGTATCGGGCACGAGGAAGGCACCGGCACCGTCCAGGAGGACGCGGACGGATCGCGCAGCTGGGTAGGCGACGTCGGTCACTTCACGTGGTGGACCGCCGCGGCGAAGACGGCCGTCGACTCGTGTGCCGACTTTGACATCACATTGAACAATGTCCCACTCGTTGGCGCTTCCGTGAGTGTCCACTGCCTAACCGCGGGATACATCGGCAAGGGGACCGTCGAGCCCACCGGCCTCTGCTCGACGCTCCCGGCGAACACGGAGTGCAACGCCACGGTGACCCATCCCGCGTTCGGCACGAAGAACGCCGGCTTCAAGACGAACGGCGCCGCCGCCTGCGGTGCTGGCACGTGTGTGAAGGCCTCTGTCGACACCGCGCCAGTGACTGGATGCATCTCAGGGACCCGACCGACCTGTGCAAGGCCGGGGTGTGCGTGCACCAGCCCGCGGACTGCGACGACGGGGACGCCTGCACGGTCGACAAGTGCATCGGAGGAGCCTTCACGCACGGCCCCGCGGCCGGCTGCGAGCCGTTCGACCCGTGCATCGTGCCGGTGTGTGATCCGGCCGTGGGCTGCTTCGACGAGCCCGTTCCTCCCGGTGGCCCGTGCAACGACGGCAACGCGTGTACGAAGCAGGACAGCTGCACTGCGGGCAAGTGCGGCGGTCAGGCGACGTGTAACGACCAGAACGCGTGCACCGACGACACCTGTGATCCCGCCAATGGCGCGTGCGCGTTCAAGCCAAGGAACTGCAACGACAACAGCAACTGTACGAACGACGCGTGCGATCCGGCGACGGGCTGCAAGTACTTCCCCACCGCCGACGGTGCCGCCTGTAGCGACGGGACGACCTGCACCGCCGGAGACAAGTGCCAGCAGGGCGTCTGCAAGGGCACCGCCATCCCGTCGGGCAATGCGTGCACAGACCAGAACGCGTGCACGATGATCGACCTGTGCAACGGCACCGGCAAGTGCGTGGGCCAGGCCATCTCATGTGACGATGGAAATGCCTGCACGGCGGACTCGTGCGACCCGCTCAGCGGATGCCAGTCCACCGCCATTCCGGGCTGCCCGTAGCGCGCACACGGCTCCATCGAAGGCGCGTGACCGGGGCTCGGGAGGCCTCGTCGCGTTCAGAAGCTCCTTGAAGTCCGGTTCCGCGTCGGGGACACTCCAGGGCCCGCGGACGTCGCGGGCTGGAGACCGAACCTGATGCGACGGCGCGAATTCCTGAAAGAGCTGGCCCGCGCCACCGCCGTCGCAGGTGCGACGCTCGCGCTGCCTCGGAGCGCCCGCGCGGCTGGCTGGGGTGAGTACCCCGCCAACCAAAAAGCGGCGCTACTGCCCGCCGGCAAGCGGGCCAAGAACGTGCTGGAGGTCTTCCTCTACGGGGGGCTCAGCCCATGGGAGACGTTCTACGTCGTGCCAGAGTATGGCCACCCCAAGGATCCCGACCACCCAAACCAGCAGTGGTGGACGTTTCAAGAGGGCAAGGAGAACGTCAAGGAGGTCTACGAGCTCTGCCACGGCAGCGCGGCGCCGCCCATGCTCCAGGACTTTCGGCTGGATCAGACGGGCGCGCAGGTGCGACTCGGGCCGTTCTCGGAGCCGCTGCGGTCGCGCGCCGACGTCGTCGCTCGGCTGCGGCTGCACATCAACACGCACACGCTGGAGCCGCACGAGGGCGCCATCCCGTTGGCGATGTCCGGCTTCCGGCTCGGCCACCCGAAGCTCGCAGGCGTCGGCGCGGCGGTGCAGCACTACTTCCAGTCGCACGCCACGAGCGCCGCCTCCGAGCCATACGCCTACGTGCTCTACTCGCCCGGGGACTTTCCGACCGACAACCTGCGCGCCGCGAGCGCCGTCGGGCAGCATCCGGGCGTGTCACGACCGCTCGCGATTCGCGTCGAGGCGAGCACGGCCTTCGTCGATGCCTTGGCGCGCGCGACGGTGGGCAAAGACCGGGCCGCCTTCGACGCCGTCGTGGAGCGCCACGTCGCAGCCTACCGCCGGCGGTTGCAGTGGCCCGGCCAGACCGCACCGTCGCGCTCGACCACGTACTCCGACTTCCGCTTCAGCATGGACACGCTGCACGGCGCCGACGGACTCGCCGGTATCCTGGAGCCGCAGTTCTTTAGCGGGCAGTCGACGGAGCTCTGCGGCGACACGGGCAACCCGAACTACCCGCGCATGGGCCTGCGGCTCGCGGCGCACTTGCTGCGGCGGCCCGGGAGCCTCGCCAAGTACGTGTGCGTCGTCGATGGCGGCCTCATCCCGGCCTCCGGCGGCGGTGGCTACGACACCCACAACCGGCACGTCCATGACTCCGCGCGCAACCTCAAGAACCTGTGGACGGAGCTGTCGTCCATCATCAACGAGCCCGGCGAGGGGGATCCGCAGAAGCTCGACCTGAACGAGACTCTCGTGGTCATCAATACGGAGTTTGGTCGCACGCCCGCCGAACAGAACGGCGACGGGCGCAACCATCACCCATATGCGTACGCGACGCTCATGTTCGGTGGTCCGGTCGGCCTCGATCAGCAGGGCATCGTCGGGGCCATCGGCGCTGACGGGCTCGCGATCGCGCCGCTCTCGCCTGCCGAGACGCGCTGCGCCATTCTCGCGGCCCTCGGGATTCACCCGTTCGCGCCCGAGTGCTACGCGGTGAGCGACGTGAGCGGCGCGGCCACCGAGCTCGAGGCCAGCCTGCTCATCAACGAGCGCGTCCTGGGGGTCAAGGCGTGAATCGGGCGCTTGCCGTAGTCGTCCTGCTCTCGGCCTGTGCGCAGGACACCGGTCCGGAGCTGCTCGTGACGCCGCCCGCCCCGGACGTGTGGGCCGACACCGTGGATGCCACCGTTGCACTCGATGCCGGCGCGGATCTGGCGTCACCCATCGACGTGCGCGACGGAGGACCGCCCGACGTGACCCCGGACGCCGGCGTTTTTGCGGACGTCGTGGACACGCTCGATGCCGCGCCGGACGTCGCGCCGCTGCCGCCCCCGCCGTACGCGCTCTGCGATGCGGGCGACGAGGCGTGGGTCAAAACGACACTGCAGGTGCTCCTTGGCCGGCGGGCCACCGGGATGCGCGAGGTGCACGTGCTCACAGAGCTGGTGCAGGCCGTCGGCCGCGAAGCCGTCGCGCGCGGCATGATGAGCACGCCGGAGTTCGAGACGCGCTGGGGCCTCTTCTTCTTGGACGAGCTGCGCGTCAATCGCTCCGGGGACAAGATGCACGCCGGCTGCTACGGCGCGCCCATCCGCAAGAACGACGCGGGCGACGTCGCCGCGTGGCTCCGGGACCACGGTCCGAGCGAGAAGCCGCCGGGGGGCGCCTTCAACATGGCGGATGTCCTGCGGTCGAGCCTTCGGCTGGACGACCTCTCCCCGCTCTACCTCGGTCACCTCTTCGCCATGCTTGCCAAGCCGATCACCGGCGCCAACGTGGGGCTGCTGGAGATGGACATGACCCGCCGCCAGGACTTTGGCCAAGTCTTCCAGGAGGTCTATCTCCACCGGAACATCGTCTGCGTCGGCTGTCACAACAGCCAGTTCTCCACGACGGACAGCCCGGACCCGGCCCTCGACCGCTCGTGGCCGCTGCCGGGCCTCTTCGAGAAGGCGCTCTTTGGTCAGAGCAACGGGACCAAGGAGCTCACGTTCTTCAGCGTCCTGCGGCATCTCTTCGTCTTCTCCGAAGAGGGGACCCGTCCCTGGGGCTGGTCGGCGGACTGTGGTCGCTTCCTCACGGCCGCGCAGATCCCGGACGATCCGGCGGGCATCGACGCGTTCTTCGTCGGTCCCATCGGCACCAAGTCCAACATCTGGTGGGTCGAGGCGCTCTTCCGCACGGGCCTGACCGCCGTCCGCGAGTCCGGGCTCACGCTCGACCCGGCCACGATGGCGGTCGACGGGCCTGACGCCTTCGCCTACCTGTGGGCCACGCGCATCGCCAACCAGGTCTGGGCCGAGGTGCTCGGCTATCCGCTCACGCTCGTGCACTACCTGCCCCGCAACCGCGACCAGCGCGATCTGCTGTTGGAGCTCACGACGCGCTTCATCTCGTCGGGCTTCTCGCCACGGTCGCTGCTGGCACACATCGTGACGCATCCGCTGTACAACGAGAACGCGCCGCAGGACGGCTGCGGCCTCGGCCACCCGTACCTGCTGCCGGCCATCCTCAACCCGTGGTCACCGGCGGACGCCGACCCGAACGCTCACGGCAACGGCACCGGCGACGGCGTCCATCGGTGGTCGACGCGGGTGCTCCTCTCCACCTTGTCCTCCGCGCTCGGCTGGCCCGCCCCGCTCTCGTTTCCGACGGCCGAGGAGGAGATCTTCCAGAAGGCCCTCGGCGTCTTCGTCAAAGACGGGGAACCGGGTTTTGGCGGGGTCGACTTCCAAGGGCTGCTCGCCTGGGAGAACCGCTACGGGGCCTGCCCCTCGCCGTATGCGACGACGGTCGTGGCCGAGGACTCCTGCGTCGGTCGCTGTGGCGGGGCGGCGCCCAGCCAGTGTCAGTGCAACGCGGAGTGCGTGCTGTACAAGGACTGCTGCGACGACTACCAGAAGGTCTGCCAAGACGGCGCGGCGAGTGGCGGCGACACCATCGACGCGCTCATCCAGCGTGCCGAGCAGAAGCTCGACGCGGGCGAGGCCATCACACTCGGCGACGTCGTCGCGGCGCTCAAGGATCGGCTCCTCACCGCGCCCGACGTGACCGACCCCGACGAGGCCTCCGCCGTGGCCGCGCTCTTCGGGGCTGCCGCTCTCACGGCGCCGTTGGCGTCGGTCGAGGGCTGGCGCTCGCGCCTGCGGCTCTACTGCGGCGCGCTGACGGAGTCGCCGCAGTTCTGGCTCGCGGGGCTCCCTCCCGAGGATCAGGCCACGGAGCCGCTCTTGACGATTGACCCGCTCGGCAGCTATACGGCGCTCTGTGAACGTTGGACGACCCGTGTCCTCGACCCGGCGGCCTGGGTGGCCAACTGCGGCTCCCGACCGCTGGTCGTGACGAAGGTCCAAGGAGCCCCATGACATGCGACAGGCCTTGACGAAGCGGCTGTTCGGACCCTGGCTCTTCGACGTCGGAGCGCATGGCTACGACTTCCTCACGCAGCAGCAGCATTGGCTCGAGGCGAGCCGTCGCATGCTCGAGCACGTCTCGCATGAGCCGACGCGGCTCCTGGACGTGGGCTGCGGTCCCGGCGTGAGCACGTTCGCGCTGGCCGAGCGGCTCGGACCGTCGGTGGAGGTCCTCGGCGTCGACCTCTCGGCGCGGATGATCGGGCGCGCCAAGAAGCGACTCGCCGCGCTCGGTCCGTCGATGGCGCACGTCCGGTTTCAGATCGGCGACGCGGCCCGGCTGGACCTCCCCGACGCGCACTTCGACCTGATCACCGGCCATAGCTTTCTCTACTTGGTCCACGACCGCTCAGCCGTCCTCCGCGAACTCCGCCGCGTGATGCGACCCGGCGGCACGCTCGTGCTGATGGAGCCGGCGCGCGAGACCTCGCTGGCTCAAGCCGCCATGCGGGCGTTGCCCCATCGCGGCGAGCTGCTGCGCCGGCCCAAGGACACGGGCTACTTCCTCACGTCCATGGTCACGTGGCGCATGTTCAGCGGCGTCAAGGGCCGCCTGGATCCGGCCACGGTGCACACGCTGTTTCGCGACGCCGGGTTCGAGGACATCGGGTGTTACCGAACGCTCGCAGGCCTCGGCTGGCATTGCGTCGCTCGCGCGAGGTAACGAACCACGCGCCCACCGCGAGCACCACGACCAGGAGCGGCAACGGCTCGCTCTTACCCGATCCGCTCGCGCACCCGCTGCCCGCTGGCGCCGGAGCCACGCTCCCGGTGCCTGAACCTGAACCCGAGCCCGAGCCACCGCCGGTCCCGTGCGCGTCCCCTCCGGTCGTCGTGGCTCCCGTGCTTCCGCCGCTCGTTGCTCCCGTGACACCGCCGCCTGAGCACGTATTCGCCTTGCCGCCCGCGCACGCGGGGACCTCGCTGCCGTCGGGGCACGCGATCGTCCCGAGCGCAACCGGGTTGTCCGTGACGCCATCGCAGTCGTCGTCTTTGCCATTGCAGACTTCTGGCTTGCTGCCAAAGATCGGGTCGCAGATGTTCTCCACGCCGCCGATGCAGTTGGCCATCGCCCGCGCACACTCGCCCTGACCGCACGGCTGCGTCCCGAGGTCCTCGTCGGTGTCGCCGTCGCAGTCGTCGTCCTTGCCGTTGCACGCCTCGGGCGCCGCTCCCGTCTGTGGGTCGCACTGCTGGATGACCCCGCCCATACACAGAGGGATCTTCTGCTGACAGATACCCTTGCCGCAGGTGATCTCGGCCTGACCCTCGTCGGTGTCGCCGTCGCAGTCGTCGTCCTTGTTGTTGCAGACCTCCGGCTTCGACACCGGTAGCGGCGTGCACACGGCCGGTGCGCCGTTGACACAGCCCGCCGCCTGGGCCACGCAGATGCCCTTGCCGCACGCGATTGGCGCGATGTTGTCGTCCGGCGTGCCGTTGCAGTCGTCGTCCAAGAAGTTGCAGCTCTCGGCCTGCGCGTTCTGGAACGGATCGCAGAAGGTCTTCTTGCCCTCGGTGCACGCGGGCACCCCATGCTTGCAGATACCCTCGCCGCAGGTGATGAGGCCAAGCCCCTCGTCGGTCGCCGCATCGCAGTCCTGGTCGACGCCGTCGCAGATCTCCGGTGCGAGCCCCGACTTCTCGTCGCACTTCAGCGTCTTCCCGTCGACGCACTTCGGCACGGTGCGCTCGCACCCGAGCGCGGCGCCGCACGTCACCGAGCCGAGCCCGTCGTCCGTCGCGCCATTGCAGTCATCGTCCTTGCCGTTGCAGACCTCGTCCGACTTGCCCTGAAACGGGTCGCAGGCGCCGGGTCCTTGCAGAACGCAGCCGACGACCTCGTGCGCGCACTCGCCCTGCCCGCACAGCACTTTCTCGATGTCCTCGTCGGTGGCGCCATCGCAGTCGTTGTCCTTGCCGTCGCACGCCTCGCTGGTCTTGCCCACGAACGCATCGCACGACGTCGCGCCACCCGCGGTGCACTTCGGCAGGCTCCGCTCGCACTGACCGGTCCCGCAGACGAACGTCCCCAGGTCCTCGGGCTCGTCCGTCTTGCCGTCGCAGTCGTCGTCCTTGAGGTTACACGCCTCGGCCTGCTTGCCGACGAACATGTCGCAGGCCTTGCATCCGTCGACCTCGTGCGCGCAGACGCCCAGCCCGCAGATGACCTTCCCGGTCTGCTCGTCGGTCTCCCCATCGCAGTCGTTGTCAATCAGGTCGCACACCTCGTCGACGGCGCCCTCGGTCGCGTTGCACGTGTCGCACTTGGGGATCTCGCGATAGCAGATGCCCGTGCCGCACGGCTTCTGGTCGGTGCTGTCGTCAGTGATCCCGTTGCAATCGTTGTCCTTCTGGTCGCACACCTCGATCGTGGCTCCGAGCAGCGGGTCCTGACACTCCTGGCACGCCGGGATGGGGTGGAGGCACTGTCCGGTGCCGCACGGCTTGGTCGGGAGCCCTTCGTCGGTCTCGCCGTCGCAGTCGTTGTCGATGCTGTCGCAGACCTCCTTGGACGAGCCGGTCTTGGCGTCGCACGCCGCGCAGATCGGGATGTCGTGGAGGCACTGGCCGGTCCCGCAGGGCGTCGTGGGCAGGCCATCGTCGGTCTCGCCGTCGCAGTCGTCGTCAATGAGGTTGCACACCTCGTCGGCCTTACCGAGGAAGGGGTCGCACGTGTCGCATGCTCCAATCGCGTGCTCGCACTTTCCGGTCCCGCAGAAGGTCGAGCCTGGGGACTCGTCCGTCGTCCCATCGCAGTCGTTGTCCACTGTATCGCAGACCTCGGGCTCGGCGCCCTCCATCGGGTCGCACGGGTCACAGGCGTAGACGAGGCGCTGGCACTGCCCGATTCCGCAGCTCACGTCGCCGACCTCTTCGTCGGTCTCGCCGTCGCAGTCGTTGTCGAGCAGATCACACGTCTCCGGCGATTGACCCTGGTTGGGGTGGCAGGGCCCTGGCGCGCCACCTTGGCAGCTCGGTTCGCTGTGCGCGCACTGGCCGACGCCGCAGGTGAGCGTGCCGGTCCCCTCGTCGATGGCCAGATCGCAGTCATCGTCTTTGCCATTGCAGGTCTCGGGGGCCCCCGGGTGGATCGTGGCAACGCTGTCGTCGCAGTCCAGATTAGCCGGAAAGCCATCCTGATCGACGTCGGGGATGGGAAACGCGACGGAGATGACGACCGGGACCGCGCTCGGCGGTACCTTGACCGCCATGACGCCGACCTGAGCGCTCCACGCGGAACCGGAGTCCACGCCGCTCAGGCTCGCGACCTGGGGGAGCGGCACCCCGGCGGCCCAGACGGTCGCAGGCTCACTGGGGAGGCCACCTGCCGTGAGCACGAGGGGCTGACCCGCGACGGGTGCCGACACGGTCACCGACGCGACGTAGTCCTTCGCCGAGAACGTCGGGCTGGCGAGGACGCCGGCCGAAGCGAAGGTGACGTCGAGCTTGGCGGGCGTGGAGACACGGACCACGTTCAGGTCCGGACCGTTGCCATTGCGTCGCAGCAACGCGCGACCGACCAGCAGCGGCAGGACATTCGGGCCGTCGGGCGGACCGTTGGGCCGCCACGCCCACGACGCCGGGACGAGCCCCGTGGGGCCCATGCGCTCGATGACCGCGCCGAGCAGGCCATCGGCGAACGTCAGCCAATCGGAGCTCGTATCGAGGTCTCGAAGCTCCAGCAGCGCATTCGCCAGTCGCGCGCCTTCCTGACTGGAGGCGGTGCCGAGCAGCGAGGTGACGAACTCGCGGGAGCCAAAGGCAGGCACGGCGGAATACCGGGCGTCGCCGCTCGGAGTCCCGGGCGGGTCCTGCCGCACGACGAAGGCGATCGACGCGAACGCGATTCGGCGGGCTTCGGCCAGGTGCGCTGCGTCTCCCGTGAGGCGATGGGCCGCCAGTCGCGCGAGCAGGAGGTCCACGGCGGTCCCGAGCACCGGGGCGCTGGCGGGGATGCCGAGCTCGAGGCGTCCGCCGCGAAAGTCGTCGCCCGCCTTGGCCAACAGGTCCAGCCCCGTAGTCCGAGTAGCCGCGTGACCGGTCGCCCACGCCAGGTCGAGATACCCGAGCGCCAGCCGAGCCGCGAAGCCGGCGCCGCGTGCGCCCGGCGCCTCGAATTCCTGCACGAGAGAGGGCTCGACCCCGCTCAGCGGGCCGGCCGCGAGGGCCGCGTCGAGAGCCACGGCGCGCGCCGCCAACGCACCGGGGGCCCAGGCCTCCGTGTAGGCGGCGAACAGCCCGGACCAGTAGCGACCGTCTTGCGCGCGCGCGGAGTCGGACTTGGCCGCGGACGCCCAGTTGTTCGCCGCGGTCGTCATCGCCGCGTTGGGAGCGAGCCACCCCAGGCGTCGCGCGATCGCGATGGAGGCGGGTGCGCCCAGGCTCGGTGCCCCGGCGACGTCCAGCTGCGCCACCGTGGCGGTGGGCGCTCCCTTGGCCAGCCTGCTGAGGACTTCGGCCATGTCGAATGCTGCCGGGGTCGTGTTGCCGAGATGCGCGGCCGTGGCCTCGAGCGCGTCCGCCAGGTCACCATCCACGGCAAACAGCTCCGCGGTGAGCTTCAGGGTCTCGCCGGACTTGGCCGCGTACGGGATCGCGGCGAGGGCCTCTCCGAGCGGAACCCACCCGGGGGCGCTGGGCAAGAGCAGCTCCGCGAGCGCGGTCGTGCGACCGTCGTCGTGATTGGGGGCCACGAGCCGAAATGCTGGCGACGAGCCTCCCTGCGACCAGCTCTGCGCCGGTGAGAACACCAGGCCGGCCGTCAGCCCCGCAGACGTCGTGACCCCCAAGAACGGCTGGGCGAGCGTCTTGGGGTCGGGCGTGCCGAGGTGCTCGATGTAATCGCCAAACGGCGCGGCCCGCCCCGAGGGCAGGCTGGTGGTCCACTCCGAGCCGCTCACGAGCACGCGCACGGCGCTGGCCTCGGTCTCGAGGCCGACCTCCACGGACGGGCCGGAGACGTGCAGCACCGTTCGGGGCGCGTTTGGCACGACCGAGAGCGTCGCCGGCAGAAACGCGCTCGTGTCGCGCACGCCGAACGTGACGGTCACAGCGAAGCTGACGCCGTCTGGATCGACCAGGGTGCGCGTGGCGGAGACATCGAGCCCGTTTGCGACAGGGACGATGGGACCGAGCGCCAGGCCGACGAGGGGCTGGTCCCAGACGGCGCCTGCCGAGGTCAGCGAGACGAGTCGGCCGAGATGCGGACGCCCGCCCACCGGGAGCCACGTGCCGCCACGCGCCACGAAGACCGCGACGCCCGAGAGGCCGCCCAGACAGGGGTCGTCCAGAAGCGCGATGCGGACTCGGTCATTCTGGAGCACGAGCGCACCGACCGTCGTCGGGCTCGAGACCGAGCTCCCCGGCGCGGGGACGCCCTCGGGCAGCGCCGGGGTCGCACCGCGCCACGCGATGGGCACCGTGAGGGCCTGCTTGCTGGTGCCGGCGCTCCCCGGAAACTCGAGCGAGACCGACGCGCTCGTCTTGCCCGAAGCGGTGCAGTCGGTCGCCGTGCCGACGTCCAACGGCAGGGCCATGCTGGTGCCAGGCGCGATGGGATCGAGCAGCGTCGGCGCGCCTGCGAACACGAGCTTGGCGCCGCTGGCCGGGCCCACGCCGAGGTTGTCGATCCGCGCCGTCACGGTGGCGGGTGCGCCGACCCGCTGCGGGTTTGTCGAGATCGAGGCGTCGAAGACGAGGGCAGGCCCCGAGGGATGAAACGCCAGCTCCGAGACGGCCACCTCGCCGGTGCCCGGCAACGTGAGCTTGAGCTCCCGCCCCCAGCCCGTCCAAGATGAGGGCGCGGTCGACTTGAGGTCGACGATGACGCGATGGCTGACTCCGTCGCAGGGAATCGACAGCGGCGTCGAGATCACGGTGCCATCGAGCCGCGTAACCGACACTGCTGGCGCGCACGGTGCGCCCGTGGCGAAGCGCGCGGCGACGGTCACGAACGGGACGAGCTCCAGCGGCACGGAGACCGGCATGGCGAGCGTCGCGCTGGACATGGTCGCGATGCCTCGGAGGGCGCCATCGGCCCTGCGCAGCCCGCCCACGCCCGTCGCGAGCACCGGCGACGGACCACGCACCGCATCGAGAACCGGCGGAAAGCCCACGTGTCGCAGCGTGACCGTGGCCCCCGCCTCGGCGCCAAGGAGCGGCTGGATCCACAGGTTCACGATTGTGCCGCGCCACTTGGCGTGCTCGAAGAGGTCGACCCGGAGCGTCTTCGTCGTCCCGTCGGCGATGTAGTCGACCGTCGTCGAGCGGCTCCCCTGGTTCAGCGTGGGCGTGTCACTCGTCCCCCACAGGATGCGGAGCTTCTGCGCCGTCGTCGGCGCCGTCGCCGACAGCTCGACGAGGAGCGTGCGATGGTCTCGCGCCGCGAGCTCGAGGCCTGCGGGCGCGGCGAGGCGGGGCTTCAGGATACTCGTCTCAGCGACCGTACCGACGAGCCCGGCGGCCGTGGGCTCGAGCGTCGCGAAGCCCTCGATTGCGGTCACCCCGTGGGCCTCGCCCGCCTCGTCGAACGTCCACGAGGGCAAGCCTGGTCGTGTCAAGAACGAGACTCGCGACAGCGTCACGGTCCCACCGAGCCCGGTCTGAAGCAGGAGCTGAGCACCCGTCACGGCGCCGGTCCACCCAGGAGCTGCGGCCAAAGACGCCCACACGCGGCGCAGCCGCCCGTCGCCGCGCACCTCCGCGACGGTGACCGCGTTGGTGCCGCCCGTCCACAACCGCAGCGACGTGTTCTGCGTGCTCTGGACCCAGAGCTCGATGAAGGGTCGGTTCGTCGCGTCCACCGGACCCGGGATCGTCAGCCCCGCGCCGTCACACAACGTCGTCGCGAGGACCGATCCGTCTCCGGTCGGCGTCAACGTTGCGCACGTATTGGGCACGAAGCCATCGAGGCCCGTCGTGAAGTCCCAGCTCGTTGCCGCGCTTGCTGCGGATGCACCGAGACACAGCACGAGGCTCAGACAAAGCGAAGGTTGGTCAGCGCGACGCATCCGTTCGAGTGTACTCGAATGGGCGCCGTGCGGGGACAGGACGCTACGTCCCGGCGCGCAGGGCGGCGCGGAAGTCCGCGGCACTGGCAAAGCGATCCTCGGGCTCCCGGTTCAGCGCGTGCATGATGGCGTCGGCCACATGCCGAGGTAGCGTAACTCCGCGCTGGGTGATGGGCACCGGATCGGACTCGAGCAGCGTTCGGATGGGATCCTTCGACGCAATGCCTTCGTAAACCGTCGCGCCGGTCAGCAGGTGATACAGCGTCGCACCGACCGCATAGATGTCGACCGCCGGGCCCACGTCCGAGAACGACGTAATCTGTTCCGGAGGCATGTAGTCCGGCGTGCCGAGCGCGATCGCGCCGCGCGTGATCGGGTCCCGATTCGACTCCTCGTAGCGCTTTGCCAGGCCGAAGTCGGAGAGCTTGGGCGTCATCTCGCCGTCCTCCACGCCGACCAAGATGTTGGCGGGTTTCACGTCCCGGTGGACGAAGCCCTTCTGGTGCGCGTAGTCCAGGCCGTCGAGGACCTGCGCGATGAGGCGCACGCCGCGCTCGACCGACATGCGGCCGCCTGCCTGGCGACGGTAGAGGTCGAGGTCGACGCCTTCGACGTACTGCATGACAAAGAAGAAGGCGTCCTCGACGTAGCCCTGGTCGACGAACCCGACGATGTTCTTGTGCGTCAGTTGGCTCAGCGCCGCGGCTTCGCGGAGAAAGCGGCGGACGTCGCTCGGCGTCATCGGCGCGTCGGGTCGCATGCACTTGAGCGCGAAGAGCGCGCCATCCGGCTCGCGCTGGACGCGGTAGACCGCGCCCATGCTGCCCTCGCCCAGACTCTCCAGCGTACGATATCGCGGAAACCACGGAAGGCCCGGGCTCTCCCCCGATCGCTCGCTGGCTGCCGCCTCGCGGCAACCGCGGCACAAGAACGTCGGGTCGTCTTGGAGCGGCCGCCCCCGGTCGTCGAGCAGGATCGTGACGCGCTCGTAGGGGAAGCGCCCACCGCAGCGCCGGCAGGTCGCGAGTGTCTGCTGCGCGGCCGCCCCGCTGTCGTCGGGCTCAGCGCGTGGCGTGTGGATTTGGACCAGAAACGCCGTGTCACCGGCCGTGACGCGGTCGCCGTCGCGCAGCAGGGCTCGATCCACGACGGGCTCGCCGTTGAGCTCGGTCCCGTTGGCCGACTTATGGTCGACCACCCAGGCCTGGCCGTGCCGGACCTCAATCGAGAAGTGGCGACGTGAGAGGTGGCGGCTCAGCAGCAGGCGAAGGCCCGCTTCGGACCCTCGACCGACCAGCATGACGCCAGACGCATCGACGGTGCCGCGCGTTCCGCGTTCCTCGCCGTCCGCGACCTCGAGGGCGACGACCAGCGGTGACGCCCGCGGAGATGAAGCACTGGGTGTCGTTGAAGGCCTCACCGGCGCCATCGGCCCCCTTTGGATCCGCTGGGCCGCGCGACCGTTCTCGAGGGAGCGTTACCGAGAGAGCGACGAGGAGCGGCCCACGAACGAGCCGCTCCTCGCGTTCCCAAACCTACTTGCAGGGCGCGTCGCTCTTGGGCATGCAGCCCATGGCCGCGGTCGGCGTGCCCTTCTTGTCGCTGCTCGCCTTGCACGACGGACCGCCGTCCTTGCCCACGCAGTCCGCGTCGACCTTGCAGGCCGGGACGCAGCGCGGGTCGTACAGGTTGCCGATGCCGCCGACGTTGCCGCACATGTAGCCCGCGGCGCAGTCGCTGTCATCGACGCACTGCGAGCAGCTCGCCGCCTTGCGGCAGAGGCCAATCGTGACGTCCTTGTCGGTGCCCGGTCGGTCGATCGAGACGAGCTGTCCGCAGACACCCTTGTCGATGCCCGAGCACTCCGCGTCCGTCTTGCAGAAGGCCGTGCAGAAGCCCGCGCCCTTCTTCGTGTCGTCGATGCAGAAGCCCTTCTCGCAGTTCAGGGCCGGGTCGTCCGACTCGCCCTTGATGTCGCACGCGGCGCCGGTCTTGCCTGTCGGGACCTGCTTGGCGTTCTTGGAGTCATAGAACGTGTTGGCGCGGCAGTTCCACTCGACCTTGCCCTCGCCGTTGGCACCGAACGCGATGGCCGACGGGTAGCACTCTTGGCCGGCAGCGCACTTGAAGTCCGCCGAGCAGTCCGCGAGCGACGAGTCCGCGGCGGCGACCGGGACGCACAGGCCGAAGTAGATGTTGTCGTCCTGCTTGTCGTAGGTGATGTTCCACGAGTAGAGGTAGCTACGGCAGAAGAACTTGTACGCCGTCCCGTCGATCGGGATCTCCTTGCCGTCGCCGCAGTCGGCCTTGCCCTGGCACATGCTGGTGCAGAAGCCGGGGTTGGTCTCGTCCGCGCCGAGGCAGAAGCCCGACTTGCAGTTCACGCCGGTCTTCGCGCCACAGAGGTCGCCGATGTCGCCCTCCTTGGGGTTGATCTCGGTGCACAGGCCCTTGAGGTCGAACGTGCCATCCGCGAGCTGGACCTCGATGGGGTTGCAGACCTCTTTGCCGCCGGTGCCGCAGTCCTTGTCGGCCTTGCAGGGGGTCTTCGTGCCCGCGAACGGCCGGCAGTAGCCCAGCGGAAGCACCTTGTCGTCCTCCTTGTCGGCGTTGGTGTCGAACGGGATCTCGTCGATGCCGCAGAGGAACGAGCCTGTCGTCGAGGCGCAGTCCGCGTCGGTCTTGCAGAGGACCGAGCACGTGCCGCTGTTCAAGCAGAGGCCACCGCACTCCGGCAGCGTCTTGTTGTCGTCGGGGTCCGCGTCGCACTCCTCACCGAGCTTGACGGCGCCAGCCGCGTTGCGCTCGCAGATGTTCTGGATGGCGAACGCCTCGCCCGACTTGCCGTTGGTGAAAAAGCGGCAGTGGAAGTCCCCGTCGATGCAGTCCGTGTTCACGCCACAGGTGCGCGGCCAGCAGACGTCGAACAGCGGCGGCGGCGCGCCACCATTGTCACCGAACAGGTTGTGGTCCTTCTGGCAGGTCCAGGCGCTGCAGTCCTCGTCGGTCGCGCAGGTCGTCGCGGCCGAGTCCTTGCACTTGCCGCCCGTGCACGCGCCCTTGGTCGTCACGCACTCCGCGCTCGTCTTGCAGAACCCGAAGCAGCCGATGCCGAAGCAGTTGTTCGTCGCCTCGCACAGCGGAATCTTGGGCTCCTTCGCCGAGTCGTCGCACAGGTGCGACGGGCCCACGCCGTTCTTGCCGCTGGCCACGCAGATCGCGGTGTAGGCGCCGCGAATCGGATGCAGCTGGCAGCTCTCACCCGTGGGGCAGTCCGTGTTGGACTTGCAGGCCTTGAAGGTCGTGCCGGGCATGCAGAAGGCGACCGGGTTGGCGTCGGTGATGTCGTTGTAGGTGCCGCAGTTGAACTTGGCTCCCACCGGGCCATCCGTCGCGCCGGTGCACTCGCTGGTCGCCGGATCGTCTGCGACGCCGTCAGCTCCAGCGTTGCCCTCCGCGTCGAGCTTGTCCGCGTCTGGCCCGAGCGTGCACGTCTTGCTGCACACGGGCGCGCCACCGATGCCGGACAGGCAGAGGCCCGTCTCGCACTGGCCGTTGACGCAGTTGGGCCATGCGGGGTTCGCGACCCACGCTTGGGCCGTGGCGTCGAAGGTCTGCCGCGTGCAGGTCCCGCTCTCGCCGCACCGCTCGCCGAACTTGAGCAGGTTCGGCTTCACGACATCCTTGACGCACACGTGCTTGGCCTTGTCACAGGTCTTACCGGTGTCACAGGTTCCGCACTCGCCGCCGCAGCCGTCCGGTCCGCACTCCCAGCCGGGCTGGCAGTAGCCGCAGCCGGCATCCGTCTCGGACTTGGAGGTGACGTCATCCCCGGCCGTGCCGGAGCCCGTCGTCGCGGCGTCGGAGCCGGCCGTCGTATTGCCGGTCCCCGCATCGGACTTGCCACCGGTGCCCGTGGCACCCGTGTCCGCTACGATGTTGTTACTCGAACCACCAGAGGCGCATGCCATTACCGCCGAAGCGCTCAGGCCAATCACCACACCCAACCACGTCCCATGTCGCATTCGCTTCAACCTCCGCTTTGGCGGCGCCACCGCCCGCTCGATGCACACCTGCGCACCGGGCGAGTTGGCCCCCGGAAAAATGCGCCGGATGCTACGGAGGGGTCCCGGGGGTGTCAACGGAAATCCGACGATGCGGGCGCCTTTGGATGACCCCCAGTCTCAGGCCAAGGCGCGACCCGCGGGCGTGCCACGACGCCAACGCCGCGCGGGGCGAGTTGCCTGCCGCGAGACCGCGTCGCGCGAAGACGACGGCGTGCCCGGTGTCGCACCAGGGGCCTGTTGCGGATTGTGGGCGCGCTCCGCGTCTGCTAGCGTGGCCCCCAGGACGCCCTGATGTTCTTCCTCTGCGCCCGTTGCCAGACCCGGTACAAGGTCGACGACTCACGAGTCGCCGGCCGTACCGTGAAGATCAAGTGCAAGAGCTGCGGCGCACTCATCGTGCTCGCGGGCGACGGCGCCGTGGCCTCCGCACGCCCTTCGGCCGTCGAGTCACGCCCGTCGCTGCCCTCCGGCGTCGTCGAGCGGGCGCCTGCGACCGCCGAGTCCCTGGCTGGCCTCACGGTGCCCGTCGAGAACGCCAGCGCGGCCACCGTCGAGCTCGACTCTCCCCAAGCCCAGCGATCGCCGCCCGCCGCGCCTCCAGCGCCGCCTCCGGCGCCCGTCGTTCCGCAGCCGGTCGCGGCCTGGTACGTCGCGGTCGGTCGCGAGCGCCGCGGACCGATGTCCGAGAACGACGTTCGGGCCCTCGTAGTCGCAGGTCAGGTCGGACCGGAGTCGTATTCCTGGACGGCCGGAATGGCCGGCTGGGAGCGGCTGAAGCTCGTTCCGGCGCTCAGCCACGTCTTGTCCGCGGGGCCGCAGACCGCGGAGGCGCCCGTGCAGCCGCCTCCCGCGTCACCGGCAGCCGAAGTTCACGACACGGTCGTTGCGCCGTTCATCGCCGATCCCGCGACGATGGTGGACGAACCAGCGGAGCCGCGCCTCGGCGCTCCCGACGCGGTAGAGCGCGTCGAAGGACCGGTAACGCAAGAAGATCCCCTCCCTGGAGCTGCGACCGACGACGGCGACACGACGGTGGCCGACGCACCGCTCCCGACTTTGGCGAGCGCGCCTCCGCCTCCCTCCGTCATGGAACCTCTCGCCCCGATCAGCTCCGCGGTCACGGGCAACACACTGGGCATGGCACCCCGAGACGAATCCACTCAGTCGCGTGAAGTCAGTCCCCCCGGCCCCGCGGCCGAGGCCCGCCCATCGCAGGCGCGCAATCGGAAGCGTGGGCCACCACCACCGCCGGCGTCTCGCCGCCCGCCACCGCCTCCGGCCGGGGCCGGGCCCCCAGAAGCGCTGCCGCACCTGCGCCCGGCGGTGGTCGCGACTGCGGCGCCAAGCGCTACGGAAGAGTTACCGCGCTTCGATCGCCACGTCGCTCCACCCGCTGCTGCCGCGTCGCCGGCTGCTGCCGCCCCGCCCGCTGCCGCCGCGCCGCCGTCGCCCGCGGGGGCCGTCTCGAGCGTCCGCGCGGGTCGCCGCAAGGAGTCCCGGGTATCGGGCCGCGCTGGCACGGAGCGTGAGGTGAGCGTCGATCCGGATCTCGATCACGCGTTCTTCTCCGCCTCGACCACCCCCTCGGCCGCGCCCACGGACGACGACCTGTTCTTTCCAACGGAGGCGCCCTCGACCCATGCGGGCGCCGAGCCTGCCCACGAGTCGCGGCATCGCGCGGCACCCGTCGTGGAGATCGCCGCACCGGCGATCGCGCGCCCCGACAAGCGCGAGGTCAAGGGCATGGTGCAGGAGTTCAGCCTGCTCATTCGCCTGAACAAGCAGAATCGCAAGCAGCGGTGGGTCGCGGCACTCGTGGCGCTTGGCGTCATCGGCGGCCTCGGCGCCGGGTGGTACGTGCTCCACGAGTGGGTCGCGTCGACGCGACCCGCGTCTGCCGAGCCAGTGGCCGACGCGACCGAGGCCGTCTTGAGCACCGAGGCGCCGCGGCCGCGGACCGTGCTCCCCGCCGAGCCGACCGGACCGACCAACGCGCGCAAGGTGCAGGTCAAGACGATGCGCGAGAACCTCGGCCTCGCCGTCGGTGACGACCCCGAGGAGGCGCCGGACAGCCCTGCAGCCCCCACGAACGACAAGCCCAACGGCGGCGCCGGCAGCGCCAAGCGACCGGCGCGACCGACCGAGGCCAAGGTCCCAGGCAGCGAGAAGGTCACCGCGTCGGAGTACCGCGAGCTCACGAAGGACGACGCGGGCAAGAGCGAGTCCCAGATCGGCCTCCCGGGCGTCTCCGGCGCCAAGAAGGGCGCGGCGCTCGACGACGGCGTCATCACGGGCCTCATCACGCGTCGTATGAAGGAGTTCGCGCGCTGCCGACGCGACGCCAGCGGCGCTCAGATGCGCGTCGTGCTCGGCTTCACGGTCGAGGGCGCTGGCGACGTCGCGGGCGTGTCGGTCGACATCCCGGGGAATTCGGATGAAGCCGTCAAGGCTTGCATCCGGGGCATCGTGGGCAAGTGGAAGTTCCCACCCACGGGCGAGTCCAAACAGTTTACGAAGACCTTGATGCTCGGAGGAATGTAATGAAGCGCTCGCTGCGGCTCGTGCTCGCGTTGACTCTCAGTGCCGCCAGTGGGGTGCTGGCCATGACCGCCGCTCCGGCCTCGGCGCAGACGCGCGAGATCCGGATGAAGTTCATCGCCTACAACGCCGACCTCTCCCAGTACCTCATCAAGCTCGAGGACTCGGCGCAGGGCGCCGCATTCCAGATCCGCGAGACCGAGACGGCCAAGATCAAGAAGGTGCAGGCCATCGCGGACAAGGCCGACGAGGTGGCGAAGCTCAAGGTGCTCAAGAAGACCTTCAAGGTCGAAGCCATCATCGATCAGCAGGATCCCAAGGGACGTGTCAGCCTCTTTGGTTCGCAGGAGAAGAAGGGCAAGGGCTTCAACTTGATGGCGCTCATGGGCGCCCGCGTGGGCGTCGTCGGTCCGATCCCGCTCACCACCGAGGAGAACGCCAAGAAGCCGACCAAGGCGTCCGTCAAGGAGGTCGTCTGGAGCCCCGACGGCGGTCAGGTGCACGTCATCGTGACGCAGAAGATCCCGCGGCCCGACGGCATCGAAGAGGTCGACGGCATCCACTTCTTCAAGTTCAAGATCTGGAAGGTCAAGTGGCTTCAGCCTGAGCCCGAGCCTCCGCCGACCGAAGAGGGCGGGCAGTAGCCGCTACGGTAGCGAGAACATCGTCTCGATGCTGAAGACCGGGTAACGCGCCACGCGGTTGAAGACCAGGATGCTCAGGATCATCACGACGATGAAGATCGTCACGAAGGCGGTCGCGTACTCATGCCACCGCTTGGCGCGCATGAGCAGGGCGACGAGCCCCAGCGTGAGGAACGCGCTGACGAGCGTCACGAACCCAAGCAGCCGGAGATCGACGACGAACCAGCCGGCGTAGACGTGCGAGTTGGCGGCCGGGTCGCTCATATGGCTGCCAGCACCTCGGGTCGTGGCCGGCTCATGTGGCCCAGGTTGAAGTAGTTGATGGTGAAGTGCGCCAGGACCACTCCGAGCAAGCCCTGCGACCAGGCCGCGACGGCGCCGAGGCCGAGGCCCGTCACGGCGGCGAAGACCATCCAGAGCCACAGCCGGCGGATGAAGAGACCGTGCACCACCGCGAAGAGCGCGACCGTGGGCCAGAAGCCCCACGCGTCCTGCATCGCGCCCCGAAAGAGCAGCTCCTCGCCCAGCGCGCTCAGGACGGCGACCAGCGTGATGCTCGTGCGTGACAGCGGCGGGATGAGGCTCGACAGCTCGGTGGAGAGCGCCTGCATCGCCGTGCTCCAGCGCTCGAGCAGGTGGCTGAGCGCGACGATGACCAGGCCGAGGCTCGCACCGAGCGCGGCGTCGATGAGCGTGGACTCCAGCGCCGGCGGGCCGAGCCAGCGACTCACGTCGCCGTATGCGCTACCCCACGCCAGTGCGATGAGCCCCATCAGGCCGTAGAATACGCACGATTGAACGACGAAGCCCCGCTCCCCCATCGCGGCGACCCAGTATCACGGGCCCTCGCCGCTGACCAGCGGCCCGAGGCCGGCGCCGATGGCCACCGCGCATGGGTCGCGCTCCTCTCGGGCGTGCTCTGCCCGGGGTTTGGCTACCTGTACGTTGGGCGCCGCGCGCTCGGTCTGGCCAGCATGCTCGCCTTCGTCGGCTGCGGCGTTGTCGCGTGCGCGATTGCGGCGCGCCTCGACCTCTTCCTGCTCAAGCCGCTCGGCGTGTGGGCGCTCGCGACCTTGCACTTCGGGCTGCTCACCGGCTCGCACGCCGCGCAGCTCGCCCGTCGAGAGCCGGCTCCGCGCGTCCGCACGCCTGCGCTGGTGCAGCTCAGCGCCGCGATCGTCGCGCTCGGCGGGGCGCTCATCGTCGTCCTGCTCGCCGCGGGCCACTGGTTCGGCCTGACGACCATCGACGGCGGCTCGGCCTTTCCCCGCCTCATCCCGGGGGATGTCATCGCCTATCGACGTCTGGACCCCGACGAGACCATCGCTGCCGGCGACCTCGTCGTTGCGCGCTGGCCCGGCAGCGCCGGGAACCAGGTCGTCCGCGTCGTCGGCGTGCCAGGTGAGGTGGTCGAGACCGGGCGCACCTCGGTGACCGTCGACGGCCGCCGCTACCATCGAGCGCTGCGCTTGCCCGTGACCCTGGACGCCGAGCTCGCGCCCTGGTCCGGCGGCCAGCGCCTCGTCGCGGTGCTCGAGTCCCGGCAAGCGCTCGACGGCACCGGCGAGCAATGGACCGTCTTCGAGGTCGACGCCGATGCGGTCGACGCCGACGCGGTCGACCCCGACACCCGCCCACGGCCGCCCGCAGCGCCAACGGCCCACACCGAGCCCGCCGTCACGCGGACGACCCTTGCCGCCGACGAGCTCTTCGTCTTGTCGGACGCTCGCGGGGAGGCCACCACCGACAGCCGCAAGCTCGGCCCGCTGCCGCGTGACCGTGTCCTGGGTCGACCGGGTCACGTCCTGAACAGCGTGCGGCCCGATGGCACGATTCGCTGGAGTCGCGTCGGCCTGCGCGTCGACAGCGATCCGGCGAACTTTTTTCGCTAGCCGGTGCTTTTCGGTACCGCACGTCGGTCACTGGCCTGCGTGGACCCCGTCCGCACGAACGACCGGTTTCCACTGGGGTCTCGCGCACGTAGGCCACGTCCTTCCACCGTTGCCCACAGAAATCGCGCCGCGCGGATCGACGGCCGCGGGCTCGCAGTCGCTCGGATGAAAAAAAAGCGAGCCGAATTTTGGACGCTCCCTTGGGGCCATGTTAGGCGCTTTGGGCATTGCGCCGACGTGTGCAGTGTGGCGCCGGCAAGGCGGCGCGGGTCCTCGCCAAGTGGGGACCTACGGCAATCAGGAGGAGCGTATGAAGCTCAGGTGGGTCGAGGTCGTGACAGCGGGCACCCTGGCAGTCAGTGCCGGCGTGGCGGGTTGCAAGGGTAAAGAGAGCGCCGAGGGAGCTGCGGACTGGTACCGCCCGTGGTTCTCGGAGAAGGGTCAGGAGGCGGCCCCCGAGGAGGGCCAGGTCACCGTGGGACCCGTCACGGAGCTACAGGCGGAGCCCAACGCGGCGGCCGTCGCCGAAGGGCGAGGCACGGCCGCGCCCAATGAAGCCGCGTCCGATCTCCCACCGTCGGGCGACGCGGGCGACGGCACGGTCGCGGGCGCAGGCGCCGTCACAGCCGACGCCAACGGCACCACGGCGCAGGACACGCCCGATGGACGCGAGGTCCAGGTCAAGGTCAAGCGCGACGAGTCCGTCCGCCTCTACTCCCGCTGGTCGGGCGTGCCCGAGGACGAGCTCCGCAAGCTCAACGACCTGGGTCCCAAGCGCGGCCTTCGGGTCGGCGCGGCGTTCAAAATGCTCCTCACGCCGGCGGCGCACCGGCGCTTCGAGCAGGCGCGGCAGGAGCACTTCGAGCGGATGGAGAAGGACTTCTTCGCGCGCTTCGAGGTCGTCAAGGTGCTGCGCTACACCATGAGCAAGGGCGACAACCTCTGGAAGATCTCCAAGAAGTACGACAACGTCCCCATCTGGCTCATCGAGCGCTTCAATCAGCACAACGAGACGGCCGGGATGATGCCGGGGGCGGAGATCTTCGTGCCCCAGGTGCAGCAGATCGGCAAGAATGGCGAGTCTCCCGCGGTCGGGCTGTGGGGGGATGTGCCCATGAAGCCACGGCCTGCCGACGCAGCCGGCGGCGCGGTCGCCGAGGCGGACGACGAGGGTGCGGCTCCGCCGGTCGCCAAGGGCAAGGGCGACAAGACGGACCCGAAGGAGGTCGCGCCGCGGGACGACGCGCCGGGCAAGGCGCTGGTCATCAAGGTCGAGTCGCGCGAGACGCTCGGGCTCTACAGCCGCTGGGCGCAGGTCTCGATCAAGGCGATTCTGGCGGAGAACCCGGGGCTCGACGCCAACAAGCTCTTCGCCGGCCAGAAGATCCGCGTCCCGGTGCCCGAGGCCCGCTTGGCGGAGTTCTACAAGGCGCGTCGCCGGTTCATTGGCGGGGAGCCGGCCGAGGTCGCGCGCGAGGCGCCCAAAGACAAGAAAGTCGTCAACGAAGCGCCGAAGAAGGCCGGGGTCCGCTACGCCAAGCATACGGTCAAGAAGGGCGAGTCGGCGTGGCTCATCGCCGTCAAGCGCTACAACATCTCGATCAAGGACCTCGAGCAGGCCAACCCGGACAAGAAGCTCGCGTCCCTGCGCGAGGGCGAGGTCCTGAACATCCCCCGCGCGCTGCCCGGTGGCTCGGCCCACAAGAGCCTGCCCTCGGCGAGCGGCCAGGAGAAGAAGGCGACCAAGGGCGACAAGCCGGGCAAGAAGTCCAAGGCGCACGTCAAGAAGAAGCCCAAGGCCAAGAAGAAGGCGCACAAGTCGCCCAAGACCTCCGCTCCGAAGGGGCGCGCCGACGCGTCGCCAAACTTCGAATAACCCACAGTAATTACTGCGCTTTTGAGGCGCTAAACCGCCTTTACTCCCGGTCGCCTGCGTGCTATGGTCCCCCGCCCTTTCGGGCAGGAGCGCGGCTGGGAGGCCCCAACATGAGTGCCGACATCGACGAGCTCGAGACGCCGCCGCAGAGCGCGCCGAG
>SXGT01305420.1_pt1 | contig 55929 bp, 44 predicted proteins | sample 3176221 | NCBI WGS metagenome assembly SXGT01 (sample SAMN11356862, study PRJNA531348) | freshwater metagenome | isolation source: freshwater sample F1-120 | place: China: Fuxian Lake, Yuxi | collected 2017-12-25 | reverse complement strand
GGCTGCACCTTCTGCTCGATCACCACGCATCAGGGCCGCACCATCCAATCGCGCTCGCAAGCATCGATCATGAATGAAGTCCGTAGTCTTGCTGCCGACCCGGACTTCAAGGGGGTCATCAGCGACATCGGCGGCCCAACAGCGAACATGTACCAGATGCGCTGCACCCGCCCCGAAGTCGAAGCCAAGTGCAAACGCCTCTCGTGCGTGCATCCCTCGATCTGCAAACTGCTGGGCACCGACCACGGCCCGCTGATCGAACTGATGAAACGCGCCCGCACCGAGCCAGGCATCCGCCAGGTCTTTGTCGCCTCCGGCATCCGCATGGACATCGCCCAGCTTTCGCCCGACTACCTCAAGGAGTTGGCAACGCACCACGTCGGCGGTCATCTGAAGGTCGCGCCGGAACACACCGACCCGCATGTGCTCGATCTGATGAAGAAACCTCGCAACGTCAACTTCGAGGGTTTCGCAAAGGAGTTCAAGAAGGCGTCGCAAAAGGCGGGCAAGCCGAAGCAGTACATCGTCCCCTACTACATCGCCAGCCATCCCGGCAGCGATCTGCACGCGATGATCGACCTGGCAGTCTTCCTCAAACGCAACGGCTACCGCCCCGACCAGGTGCAGGACTTCATCCCGGCTCCGTTCGACATCGCAACCTGCATGTACTACACCGGTATCGATCCTTTCACCAAGCAAGAAGTCTACATCGCCCGCAACCTGCGCGATCGCAAATTGCAGCGAGCCCTCTTGCAGTTTTTCAAGCCGGAGAACTACTTCGAGGTGCGCAAGGCCTTGCTGGAAGCGGGCCGCGCTGACCTGATTGGCGCCGGCTGCGATTGCTTGATCCCTGCCCAACCGCCCAAGGAAGCTATGGCCGCGCGACGCGATCAGGCGAACGATTATGTGCATTCGATGCCGACCGAAAAACGCGGCTATCGACCAGGGCGCACATCGCAGGAACGGCAGACGAAGCCGGGGCGAAAAAAGCGGACACCGGATGGACACGGATAACCGCATATGAAATAATGACCCAAACAAGCCCCGGAATAAGCGCAGCGTTTCCCGGGGGTGTCTCAAGTGAGAGCAGCCGTGGCCATCGCAGCAATCAAAAAATCGAAACCGGTTGAATACCCCACATCGGATGGGAAGCCCATGGCCGAAACCGATTATCATTTCATACTGATGGCGGCCTTGAGACAGACTCTTGACTTCAGGTTTGCCGACGACCCGATGGTCTATGTGTCGGGCAATCTGTTGATGTACTACGTGCCCGGCGACAAACGCAAGCATGTGTCTCCGGATGTCTTCGTTGTCAAAGGCGTGAAGAAGAAGAAACGGCTGTATTACCTGACGTGGGAAGAAGGGAAGAATCCCAACGTTGTCATCGAAATCACCTCAAAGACGACCCGCAAGGAGGACACCGACAAGAAGTTCGTGCTTTATCGCGACGTTCTGAAGGTGAAAGAGTATTTTCTGTTCGATCCATTTGGCGATTATCTCAAGCCGGAGCGCCTCCGCGGTTACCGATTGCGCAAGGGTGAGTACGAGCCGATACCGCTGGTGGATGAGCGCATGCCAAGCCAAGTGCTCGGATTGCACCTTGAGCGTGATGCCGACACTCTTCGGCTGTACGATCCGGCGACCAAGGCCTGGCTCCTCACGCCCGACGAACGCGCCGAGCAAGAAGCCCAACGCGCCGAGCAGGAAGCCCAACGCGCCGAGCAAGAAGCCCAACGCGCCGAGCAAGAAGCCCAACGCGCCGAGCAAGAAGCCCAACGCGCCGAGCAGGAAGCCCAACGCGCCGAGCAAGAATCGCATCGCGCCGACCAAGCCGAACGCGAAAATGCCGCCCTTCTCGAAGAAAACGAACGCTTGCGCCGGCAACTGAATTTCAAAAGGAACGGCCATTAGTATTGTGAAGAACCAATCCTTCCCGGTTCCCGCCGAACACGCCGGCAAGACTCTCGCCGCCGGTTTGCGCCTCTGGCTACCCGGCCTAAGCTGGACGCAGGTGCGCAAGCTCATCGAAGCGCGGCGGATCAAGATCAACGGCGAAGTCTGGCTCGACGATGTCCGACGCCTCAAGGCCGGCGATACCGTCGAGGTCCTCGCGCAGGCCGCCCCATCGCCGCAGGTTCATATCGACCAAATTCCTATCCGCTATATCGACGAACACCTCGTCGTCGTCGAGAAGCCGTCCGGCATCAGCACGGTGCGCCATCCGCTGGAACGCGATTGGTTGGAAGAACGCCGGCTACTGGTCGTGACGCTCGATGACCTTGTTATGCGGCAGATGGGCATGAGTCTGCCGCGCAAGAAACACGACCCACGGCCACGCCTACGCATCGTCCAACGGCTCGACAAGGAGACCAGCGGGCTAGTCGTCGTCGCTCGCACCGTCGATGCCGAGCGTGGCCTTGGCATGCAGTTCCGCAAGCACACCGTGACGCGCCGCTATCTGGCGATCGTCGCCGGCATGGTCGCGCCGCAGACGATTCGCAGCGTCCTCGTGCGCGATCGAGGCGACGGCCGGCGCGGCAGCAGGCCTGGATCCCCCTCGCCCTCCGGGAGAGGGGCTGGGGGTGAGGGAGACGGCAAAGTAGCCGTGACGCACGTTAGCGTTGAGAAATCGCTCGAAGGCTACACTCTGGTTTCCTGTCGACTCGAAACGGGCCGCACGCACCAGATTCGCATCCACCTCGCGGAGCTGGGCCATCCGGTCTGCGGCGAACGGGTCTACAACCGCCGCGCATCGGGAGCGCCGATTCCCGATGAAAGTGGAGCGCCGCGACTCATGCTGCACGCGACCGAGTTGGGCTTCACCCATCCGATCACCGAGGAAGTCATGCACTGGGAGATGCCGCCTCCGCCCGACTTTCGTGAGTTCCTGGAGCGATTGGGCGGAGGCTTAACATGAACATCGAAATCAAGTGGCACGACATCGACCCGGCGACGGAAAAACGCCGTTACCTCTGTGCCGAGCGCTTCGCCAATGCCTGGAAGTTTCGCTGGAAGCTGCAAAAGCGCGGCGACTGGACCCGCGGCCTGGAGCCGACGCGCGCGATGTGGGAGCACGTCCTCGATGCCCTGGAACGCCGTTACTGGCGCCGCGAAGGCGTCGAGGAAAAGGACATCGCCGAGGTCAAGAAGATCCTGGGAGAAGTGATTCGCAAGGAGGGACTGCGGAAGAGCGACGCCTAGCAACGCCTGCTGAGTTGCTCTACCCCTCCCGCTTCGTGCTGGATTGCTTCAAGCGACCGGTAAACCCGGTGCGGCGTCAAGTGGAGCCGATCGGCGATTTCGCGAACGCCCCCGGCCATCCAGCACGAGCCGGACGATGGCCTGGTATACCGCGGGCAGTTCATCCAGAAACGCGATGAGCCGATCTTCCACCAGCTCGCGCAGCACCAGCGCCTCCTCCGGCGTGAATTCCGTCGAGCACGGCTCCATCTCGTTGATGCGCGCCGCATCGAACGACTCTTCCAGCACAATCGTGAACCGCTTCGACAGGAGCCGCTTGCGCGCGGCGTCGCGCACCTTGTTCTCCGCGATGCGACGCAGATAGGCCGCCAGCGCTTGCGGCGAATCGAGTACCTCGGCCGAGAACTTGCGGCTAAAAACCTCTGCCAGCGCGTCGTTCAGGAAATCATCGGAATCATAGAGCCTGCGCAACGGATGCGACAGCCCCTTGCGGATCACCGCCAGCAACGGCTCGCGGCAGCGTTCGTAGACCAGCCCGGCCGCCTCCTGCGAACCAGCTTGAGCCTGACGAATCAACTCGCCGACATCGGCAGGAAAGGGCGTGGGCATAGATCACCGCTTGAGAGATGCGTGAAAGCTACCACGATTGTAGGCGCGGCAAGGCGGCAAGAAAATAAAAATGCGATTTGTTGGGAAACTGGGCAAAAAATCTCGTTCTTGTAGATAGGGACGTTGCGGCTTGGCATTCTCCGCGAAAGTCGGAAACGGGTATACTCCGCTGGTCAGCGCAGGAGGCGGACCAGCATGCCAGTCAAGAAAAGGAGTTTCCACCAATGCAAAAGTTCATGTTTCTGCCGATTGCGGCCTTCCTAATCGCAGCCCCGGCGTGGCCTGACGACAACGCCAAGAATCCGCCGACGATGGGACTGCTCCGCGACGTCGGGATCTCCGCGGACGGCAAGCTGGCCTTCGCGGGCGATTCCAATCGCGTGATCTGGGTTTGGGACGTTGAAAAACGCAAGCTGCTACGGGCAATTCAGGATACTTCCAAGATCAACCAAAATACGCAGCCTCATTTTGCCTTTTCCGCCGACGGCAAGTTTGCGGTCGTCGGAAACGAGGAAGGGATTAGCATCGGCGGTAATCCGGAGACAAGGCTCGATGCCAAAACGTTCACGTTCTGGGACCTGACCAAAGGCGTTAGATTGCGCGCGTTCGAGTTGAATGGCGAACCCGTATATCGGGTTGCGATCTCGCCCGACGGCAAGCGAGCGCTCTCGGTGAGCCTTTGGAAGACGGTGTTGCCACAGGGCAGGGATCCTAATACCCTGCGATGGTTCGAAATCAAATCAATACTCGCACTTAGACTTTGGGATACTTCCACCGGCAAACTCGTGCGCACGCTGTTGGACGACGGACCCGTTGGGCCGATTGCGTTTTCGCCTGACAGCAAATACTTTTCCGACGTTTGGGTGAATCCGCAGGCTCGCACTGAAAAAAACAGAGCCTGGGCCCTAGGCAAGTGGGACACTAAGTCGGGAGACGTTCTCGGAGCAAAGGAGATGGCGATCACGTGGTCGCACCTGGAAATTGGGTCGATGGCATTGTCGGCAGGTGGCAAACACGTAGTCGTTGGAAATTATGTGGGCCTGAGTCTGTGGAACGTCGAAACAGGAAAGCTAGTTTGGTATCACGACAACCAGGTGCTACGCGGCGGTGTCCGTTTCGATGATTGGGTGGTTCGCTCCGTAGCATTCTCCCCCGACGCCAAGCAAATACTAGCTGCGGGATACGGAGGTTTTCTGGATGGTAAGCCGTGCGACCGGAGAGGCGGGATGGTAATTCTAGACGCCGCGATGGGCAGAAGAATACCGGGTTTCATCGGGACGACCGAATGGGTAGGTTCTGTCCTCTTCGTTCCCGAAAGCAAGATGCTGCTCGGAAGCACGAAGCACGGCCTTCGCCTATGGGACGCAAGGAGCGGCGGCCTAGTCGATACGTTCAAGAATTGAAAGTTCTGCGCTCGAAAACCGTCGGAATGAACCTACCTTGTCTATCACACCGAGGAGCATTATGTTCCACAAACCAAAAACCATACGAAAAAAAACAAACCGTCAAACTCGGAATCGAACAGTTGGAGGATCGATTATCTCCAGCGCTCGTGTTTAATTACCCCGGCACACGCTACGACCTGGGTACTACATGGAATCTACCCACCTGGTATTTCCCAGGCATCAGTCAACCGGAAGCCGACTTCATCACGATCCCAGGGAGCAACTACCAAGTCAACCTCAATCCGCTAGATGCACGGACCGCACCATCGACCGATTGGTGGCGCACCCTCGCCCATAGTTTTCCGGGATGGACTTTTAGTTTCGATCCGAACAGCGTACCTGGTGCGATCCAAAACTTGCAAATGACGGTAAAAACCTACGCCGCGTACGGGGATGGACTGAGGCCGTGGTTCGATCGGCCTCTGGGTCTGGCCAATCGACCAATTGCTCAGGTCGGAGGGGCCCTAGACTTGACGACCAATCTTCCAAGTGGCTTGAACGATCCCGACTACCGTTGGATTCAGGTCATTACCCAGAATATCGACCTCTCCGGGCGTCCCGCTGGCAACGTGGATGTGTCATCGGTGGACACTACTCGTGGCAATCACCAATCGCCGTACATGGGGTTTGTTGCAGGCGGCCAACCCACGCTATTTGATCGCCGTGGCTTCTTTGACGCATCTCTCCGCACAAATTTCACAAATCCCATTAGATGGAGTGCCGAGACGTTTCTGGTTCAGGAGACGGGCGGGCACGAAGTCACTGTCTATCCCGAAGGATTTACATGGGGTTGGTCCACCCGGTCGCGCACACCATCATTCAATTATGCGGCTATTTCGGGCAGCGCGAGCACAACAAGTATTGTGGGAATTGGCACTTCAGACCTGACGGCGACGATTGTGTACCCGAATGTATCGCCCAACGCGCGGGTTTACTTTGTTGATTCGGCTGACAACACCCTCCTTGGCGGGCAAAATGGACGCGTGCGCTTGGTTTCGGGCCCGCAATCCGGAACATACACAGCTACACTTACTGACGTGCAATTCAGCCTTCCAATCGGTGCCAATGCGCCAATCATCCACACCATCCGGGTTATCTTCTCGGGCGATCCAAACGTGTTGGGCTCATCGGGAAATCCGAATGGAGTGACGTCGACGAGTGCCACCATCACGATCACGGTCCGCCCAATCGGCCAACAAGAGGAGGAAACCGCCCTGACCTCCTCCGCCAACCCAGCCGTTCAAGGGGACATGGTCAGTTTCACTCAAACACTTAGCGCAGCTGGTTCCGGCTACGACACCCCCACCGGCTCCGTCACCTTTTTCGACGGCACCACGCAGATCGGAATGACAGGCCTCAGCGCCGGGGTCGCGAGTTTTTCGACCAGCGCCCTGGCGGTCGGCAAGCATGAAATCATCGCAATTTACTCCGGCGACAACGAATACGCACCCAAGACCGACTTCTTTGAACAGACGATCCAGGACACCAACGGCGGCAGCGGCAGCCAACTGGAATCTTCGACTACCGTTTCGTCCTCGGCCGCCACTTCGATTCTGGGCCAGACCGTCACCTTCACCGCGACGGTTTCAGGCCCGCCCCCCGCAACCGGAACGCCGACGGGCACGGTGGCCTTCTATGACGGAACCACCTCGCTCGGCACGGCAACGCTTGACCAATACGGCCACGCCAGCATCAGCGTGAGTAATCTCGCGACGGGTCCCCATTCCATCACTGCAATCTACTCCGGCGATACGAATTTCATCTCCAGCGTGGCGGCAATCGGACAAGAGGTGACGAGGCAGCCTACGTCCGTGAGCTTGCAGTCTTCCGCTAGCACTTCCGTCTTCGGCCAATCGGTCAGCTTGTCCACCAGCGTTACAGCCGCCTCGGGTAGCGCGATCCCGACAGGCGATGTCACATTCTTCGATGGCACCACGGCACTCGGTACCGCAACGGTGGACACTTCCGGAAATGCAAGCCTCGATGTCAGCGACTTGGCCGTGGGCAGCCACGCGATCACGGTTTCGTATTCGGGCGATGCCCAGTTCAATGGCAGTACGAGCAGTCAAACCGACATCACCGTCGCCAAGGGAAACACCACGGCGATCTCCGCTGTCTTGGTGCTGACCGCGACTACTTCGGGATCGACGGTCACAGAGCAAGCTGACGCAGTGACTTCGGCTTTCCAGGGCCAAAGCCTGACGCTCGCTGCCAACATCCGGGCTGTGTCACCCGCCGACGGCATCGCCAACGGCACTGTAACTTTCTACGACGGCACGATGGCCATCGGCGACGCGACAATCAATGGCAACGGCAACGCTTTTCTCGACATCAGCAATTTCGCCGTCGGCACGCACGCGATTACGTTCAGTTATGTCGGCGACACCAACTTCAACGGCAGTTCAAGCCCCGTCGTTAACTTGACAATCCTGTCGGTAAACCATGCCCCGACCGGCACGGACGCCACCGTCATGATGAACGAGAACGCCACCTTCACCTTCAGCGCAAGCAATTTCGGCTTCTCGGACATGAACGACATGCTGCTGCACAACTTCCTCGGCGTCTACATCGACACCTTGCCGAGCACGGGGGTGCTCTTGCTCAACGGCAACGCGGTGACGGCCGGGCAGTTCATTGCGGTCGCCGACCTTCCCAACCTGACCTACACAGCGCCAGCGTACACCTTCGGCATGACCATGCCTTCCTTCAACTTCCGCGTCAAGGACGACGGCGGCACCGCCAACGGCGGCATCGATACCGATCCCATCGCCAACACCATCACCTTCATCATCTTCGACATGCCGTGATGGCACGGGGGAGTGCAAACTCAGTTGCTCACCCCCTATCTGGTTGGCGAATTGGAAAAACGAGAATCGCAAGCCGTTTCGATACCAGGAGTTAAGTGCGGCTCCCAATTCGCCAACTGGACCTTGGACAGGCCACGCGGAATGCCCTACTTCCCCTTCGAAAACGCCGGCGCCCCTTCTTCGATCCAGCGGCGGATCGTCGCGATCTCTTCCGTAGAAAGGCGGTCACCGGGCCACGGCGGCATGCGGTCGTCCTCGTCATCGGTCGTGAGCAATTGAAATAGCTTCGAATCCTCCGGCCGGCCCGGTACGACCACCTTGCGCACGGTCAAGAGCAAGCGATGGTGTAGAATACGGATGCCCCCCTTGGCCACATCGTATTTGTGGCACTCGTAGCAATGCTTGTGCAAGATTGATTTCGCCTGGTCGGCCAGCTCGGAGTGGGCCACGACCAAATTGCCGGCGCCGTCGGGCTCCGGGGGCGGTAACGACGGAGCGCCGCCGAGGATCCAGTCACGCAAGATTGCCAGCTCCTTCTCGGTCACGCGCGGCAAGCGGACTTCTTCCTCCTCCGGCGGCATCGAACCATCGGCGATGCGCTGAATCAAAAGCGAATGGTCCGGATCGCCGGGCACGACGATTCGCCGCACCGCGTCGAGCAATTGCTTGTGATTCAGGATATCGAGCTTCTTCTCGGTCTTCTTCGGATCCTGGCCGTGGCACTCGTAGCAATTGCGGTGCAGAATTTCGCGCACCAGCGGCGCCTGCTCCTCGGCACGGCGGCGGATCTGGCGCTGAGTGCGATAGCTCTCAAGGAGGTAATAAGCTGGAATCATCGCCAGCACGCCGATCAACGCAAAGAGCGCGACCCGCTGTGGATGACGGCGCACCCATTTCATGGCACGTCCGACGGGGCCCAGCCGGCGCGCTATCACCGGTTGGCCGGTCCGGTACCGGTGCAGGTCGTCGGCGAGGGCTTGGGCCGAGAGGTAACGTTGGCCCGCTTGCTTCTCCAGGCACTTCAGGCAGATCGCCTCGAGATCGCGCGGCAATGACGCGTTGAAGCTCGAAGGGGGCGTCGGTTCCTTCGTCACGACTTGCCGCAAGGAATCCAGCGGACTGGCGCCTTGAAATGGGGGCTTGCCTGCGAGCAGCTCGTAGAGGATTGCGCCGAGGGCGTAGACATCGGTGTGTGGACCGATCTGATCTTTGTGCCCTTCGGCCTGCTCCGGCGCCATGTAGCTCGGTGTACCCAAGATCTCGCCGGTGTGCGTATGTCCGGAATCGTCATCGAGGCGTTTGGCCAGGCCAAAGTCCGCGATCTTCGGCGTGCCATCGCTTGTCAGCATGACGTTGGACGGTTTGAGATCGCAATGCACGATGCCGCACTCGTGGGCGGCGTGTACGGCGCTGGCCAGCGTCTCCACCAGTGCAGCGGACTCGTGGGCCGAAAGCGGTGTGTGGGCCAGGCGCTCGGCGAGGCTGCCGCCCGGGACGTACTCCATCGAGAAGAACGGCCTACCGTTGACTTCGCCGACGTGAAACACCTGCACGAAGTTCGGATGCTGAAGTCGAGCTGCCGCCTCCGCTTCCGCGCGGAAGCGTGCCACGAGCTTGGGCCGCAACCGGGCGCCGGAGATCATCTTGATTGCGACCGTCCGTCCGAGTTCAAGTTGCTTAGCCTCATAAACGATGCCCATCCCCCCCTGGTCAATGACGCGCGTGATCTCGAAGCCTGGGATCAAGGGCAGTACGTCGATTCCGACATCGCCGTCAGGGGGTGCGATCATCGTTCGCAACGGATCGTGCTCCGTGACGCCCATGATTTGTTCCATCGCCCGCACGGCACGAATTCGCCTTTGCAACTCCTTGGCAAGGTGCAGGCAATCCGCGCAAAGGTCCTCCGGCGTGAGATCGCGTCCCTGCTGGCGGGCCGCCTCCCAGCGAAGCATCAGATCGTCGATCACCTCACTGGTGGCCATGGAAACCCGATTCGTTTCTGGTAACGATCTACGTTGAGCGCCCGCATGGCGCCGCGCGGGCGCTCAACGAGCAGGAGGACAACCCTGGTAGGCAGCCGGATACGGGTTGGCCGGACCACTTCGTTAAAGTGGGTCCCCGCAAGGGGAGGAAAGTTCAAATCCCTCGCCTTCCGCATTGGTTTAGGCGAGGCTCGAAGTACCGCGCGCATGAGCGCGACGCGGTTCAACCCTCGACGCTGGGGCAGGGCGGCCAAGCAACCGGGTGCAAACCGGTTTGAGATCGGTTCGACCCCCGGCGGCGTCTTTTAACCAAGTGCGGCGTAACATTCACCGATGTTCCTACCAGACGCCGTGTATGTATTCTTGCAATTGATAGATCGTCCGTTCCTGAGAATCGACCTGGTGGGCGTTCAGGTCGCCAATGGAAATGAGCCCCACGACTTCGCCGCCGTCGGCGACGACGGGTAAGTGGCGAATGCGACGATTTTTCATCACACTGCGCGCCTCTTCGAGATCTGTATGGGGCCGGCAGCACGCGACGTCGGTGGTCATCACCTGGCTCACCGCGGTCTCGGCCGGGTCGCGCTGGGCCGCCACCACACGGCGGAGGATGTCGCGCTCGGTGAAAATGCCGACCAACCGATCTTCGGACATCACGAGCACAGAGCCGATTCTGTGTTCATTCATGACAACGGCGGCATCATAAACGGATGCCTCGGGCGAAATGGTGTTCAGGCGCCGGCCTTTGCCGGCAAGGATGTCGTTGGCGATGGCCATGGAATTGCTCCTCAACTTGCAACAGACGAGAAGGGAAATCTAAACGTCCATCCTCCAGCTGCGGCACTCAAACTGCAAGCGAAAAATACGCATTATTGCCGAATTCTTGCAGCCCGCATCAGGGTTTCGTTTCCCATGAAATTAGGCGTTTCTCCCTTTATTCCACGGCGTACCCGCAGAATCCCGCACGCAGGCATGGGTTTAGCACAGGCATCTTGCCTGTGCTGGGAGCATCAGTCAACTTCGGTTGCAAGCACAGGCAAGATGCCTGTGCTACACAAGCCGCAGACAGCCGGAAATGAGGGGCACACCCTTGTTCCACGTCCGCGCGAATTATCCTTGCCGGTCAGGAGTAGAGGAGATAGATTGATATTTCCGGATTGACCCAAAAGACACCCGTATTCGGACGCACCGAAGGAAACCCGATGCCTCATCTGAAAACAGCCAAGAAGCGCCTGCGGCAAAACATTAAGCGGCGCGAGCACAATCGAGCCGTCAAGAAGGCTCTCAAGAAGCAGCTCAAATCCCTGCTTGAGGTCACCAGCACCAAGGACGCCACCCTGGATGCCATGAAGAAAGAAGCCACCGCGGCCATCAAGAAGCTGGACAAGGCGGCGGCCCGGCGGGTGATCCATCCGAACACCGCGGCGCGCAAGAAATCGCAGATCGCGCGGTTGCTTAATTCCAAGTCCAACCCAGCCCCCGCTAAATAACCGATCACGCCACCGCATCGGTGTAATCGAATGCGGAGGCTGGTCCGCTGGGCGGTTTCGCGCACTCAAGCTCGCGACCCCCCCCCAGCGGATCAGCCTCCGCCTCTGTTGACCACACCTGCCACGCTGCTCATCTTCAGTGACCTTCCGGCCTTTCCCAATGCCCCTCTTATTCGGGCTTTCCTTTTTCTTAATCCAACGGTATGAACGCCAAGCTTGGAGGTACTCCGCATGCACTGGCGTTTATCGATGTTGATTCCCTTTTGCCTCGTCGGGTGCGCCACCACCAACGATGAACGCTGGCGGTCCATCAACGAAGATGGCGTGCAGCTTTTTGGCAAGGCGGAATATCGCCAGGCGCTAAATAGCTTCGACTATGCCCTGACCTTGCGGCCACAGGATCCGGTGATCATCTACAACACCGCCCAGTGCTACGATCGGCTCGGCGACGTCAAGAAGGCGGAGGAATTGTACGCTTACTGTTTGCAACGGGATAGCAAACACGGAGACGCTCGGCTGGCGTTGATCGCCTTGAAGTATCGCAGCGGCCGGGGGGCCGAGGCGAATCAGCAGATCCTGGAATGGCTCAAGCAGGAGCCAAACTCAGCGGACGTTCACGTCGCCGACGCCTGGCGGCTGCGCCAGGATAAAGCATACCCGTTAGCCCAGAGCCGCTTGCAGCACGCGCGGTCGCTGGAACCGCACAACCGGCGCGTGCTTACCGAGATGGCGGTACTTTGCGAACTTCAAGGGATGCCGGAGCGTTCGCTGGTGCTTTATGAAGACATCCTGACCCGGGAACCCAGTCAGGTCGAGATTGCCAACCGCGTTGCCCAGCTGAAGGCGCGCGGAGTCAAGGCGCCGCTGCCGAACTGACGCGTCGGATTGCAAGCGTTCGCTTCACTCACTCCCACGCATCTTGCTTTTTCGATCTCCACTTCTGCATGCGCCAGAATCCTGACCTATAGTTGAGTGATCATCATGAGGCCCGTCTGCGAAGGAGGACCGCACGTGTTCATCGTCTTGAGACTCAAACGCTGGGTGGCGGAGCCGGTTGAAAGCATGGCTTTGCAAGTGCCTCGGGCCCTGGCGGTGTCGGTACTGGCCCTGGGCGTGGATTTCGGAATCTACGCCCTGTGCCTCGTCATCGGTATGCCGGCATTGCTGGCGGCCCTTGTGGGCTATCTGGCGGGGGGAGTGTTGCAGTATGTCCTCTGTTCCCTGTGGGTGTTCTCAACATCTTTGAAGAGCGATGCGCTTGGGTTCGTTGCCTTCTCGATCCTCTCGCTCGTGGGCTTGGGGATCACTGAGATCGTGATTCTGATCGCTCACGACGGGCTCGGGATTCATCCATATCCCGCCAAATTCGCCGCCGTCGGCCTTGCTTTTACCTGGAACTTCCTGAGCCGCAAATTTCTGCTGTTCCGCCAGTCGGCGGCCTAGAGTACAGCAATCGATCCCAAAAAGCCGCCGGTCTTCGGGGAATGATTCCTGAGGATCGACGGCTTAAGCTTTCGATTCGCCAGCTGCAAGCCGCCCACGCCGGCTGGAACTATTAGCATTCGTGAAAAGTAATCGCTTTCGATCAGAAAAGTGCGATCGGCCGTTCAGTTTATTTCGTGCGTTAGTTGCGTCAGTTGCGTGGGAGGAGGGGTGTCGGTGCAAGAATGCACGAAACTACCAGGAGCACCGGGAACTGGGACGCGACCGATAATTGCCGCGATTTGCTGTAAGCCCCCACACCGTGGGGCCTCTTCAGGAGGATGTGTGTACAGAAAAGGCAACATTTTTGCCTCGTTTCCGCCCCGGCGATTTTTCTTGACCTATAGTTGGATTGAAATCATGGACTTGTTTGAATCCCCTAACGGTCCTCGTGTACCCGATGGAAACGTTGCTCCCAGCATGGCTCGCCAATTCGTTGGACGCATTCCGCCGCCTGGCGGATCGGCCGTTCACGCTGTTCGTTCTCTTGCTTGCCGTCAACGCGCTCGCTCGGCCCTGTGCCAATTGCACGCATGATGCTCGGCTCTATGGTCTACAAGTTCTCAATCGAGCCGAGGGCGGAGCCTTTGGTGACGATGTTTTCCTGCGATTCGGTTCCCAGGATCAATTCTCAGTCTTCTCCCGACTGGCGGCGCCGCTGGCAGAACTGGGAGGCGTTCGGCTTACATTCTTCGTCCTGTACGTCCTTTTCAACACCTACTTCGTCTGGAGTTTGTTTCGCCTGATCCGGATTTTGTTCGCAGATCCCTTCCTGTCGACGTCTGCCTTGATTTATCTGGTGTCTGCCGACTTGTATTACGGCGGGCACAATATCTTCACCGTACACGAGCAGTTTTTCACGCCGCGCCTGGTCGCCAGTGCACTGGTGCTTCATGCACTGGAGCGATTATTGGTTCACCGGTTTGCAGCCTCCGGTTTGTTGCTTGTCATCGCGATGGGGTTGCACCCACTGATGGCGCTCGGCGGGGTGTTGATCTGGATCGGGTACCTCGCCCATCTGATGATGACGCCTCGCTTCTTTTGGGGGTCTCTGGCGGGCGCTACCATCTTCGGTGCATCGCTGCTCATCATTCAGCCCGCTGGCGAGCGCTTATTTGGACAAATGGATGACGAATGGCACGAAATGGTCCGCCTCACGGTGATGTACAACTATCCCGATGCGTGGAGCCCCACCGATTGGCTCAACCATGTGCTGGCGTTCGGCTTCTGCGTGGCCGGGTTCGCATGGCTTTTGCGTGACGATCCGATCCGCGCGCGATTCCTATTCATTGCGACGCTCGTTGGCATCATCGGACTGGCGGCGACGGCACTTGCCGCGGTCTCTCCCTATGCCCTTCTCTTTCAAGGCCAGCCCTACCGGGTGGTGTGGATCTTGAAGGTGTTGCAGGTCCCACTTGGTTTCTGCGTAATTGGCCGCCTCAGTCAATCATCGGCCGTGCTTCCCAGGCTGGTTGCCCTTGCGTTGAGTGGTTACTTTCTTCTCGTCAGTTTTGCGATCAACGAGGCAGTGATGTTTCTTTTCGTCCTGCCGGTTGCCGCCTTCTACTGGCGGTGGATGGAGGAACCTATTCGTGCCGATTGGTGGTGGCACGCCGGGGCGATGACGTTGGTGGGTGGGGCGGCAGGCTGGATGCTCTATCGCTGGGGGTTTGTGATCTCCCAGCGCGAGATGATTCTCAGTTACTACGATTCGAGCGAGTTGTACCGCGTGTTCAGCCAGTGCATTCCCGCCGGTCTGTGGGTGGCATTGCTCTTACTGGCGATGCGCTGGTTTGCAGAGGAAAATCTCGCCCGCGGCTTGCGGTGGGGCTGTGCGGTGGCGGCCCTCGCGATTACCTCCGCGCATTTTGCGATGGATGCCAATGCAACTACAAGGAGCCAATTCACCCGCCATGGCGCCGACGTCGAATTTGCCAGGCAAGCAATCGAGGCCCGCGCGGGCGCGCGCTCTCGCCCGCCGACCGTCTATCTGTCGCTAGGCCATGTCGAATACACTTGGCTCGATCTGCGCGCCACCAGTTACTTCGACGCTGTGCAAACCGCGGGGGTGATGTTCAATCGCAAGACGGCCGACGAGTTGCACCGCCGCATCGCGCTGGTGCGAAATTTCGAGATGGCCCGGCTGCGTAAAGAAGAGGTCTTCTTGAGCCCTGATGCCAAGGGGGTTCTCGAACGTCTCTACGGCGCACAGTTCAGCGGCCCGGCGCCGACCGAGGAGGACGTGGTCCGCCTCTGCCAGGACCCAGGCCTTGACTACATCGTTGTGCCTCATGAATTCCCAGGACTTCCCGCGGCCACCAATGGCCGGATTTTTGTGTACGAGTGTAAAAAAGTGCGCACCTACGCCGGGCTTGCGTTCACCGCTCGCCCGGCGCTAAGTGAGCGCTAAATGTAAACTGCCAACCGTTGACCCCTAGCTACGAGGAACTCCCCATGACTCATCCCAACAGTGTTGCCATCATCGGCGCCGGCCCCGCGGGGCTGACGGCTGGTTACCTCCTCTCCAAGGAAAACGTGCCCGTCACAATCCTCGAAGCCGATCCCACGTACGTCGGCGGCATCGCCCGCACGGCAAAGTACAAGGGCTACCACTTCGACATTGGCGGCCATCGCTTCTTCTCCAAGTCGAAGGACGTGGAAGACCTCTGGAGCGAACTTCTGCCGGACGACATGCTCGACCGCCCGCGTTCGAGCCGAATCTTCTATCGCGATGCATTTTTCTCGTACCCTCTCAAGGCAGGCGAGGCGCTCAAGAAGCTCGGCATCTTCGAGTCAACTCGCTGCGTCCTGTCCTACCTCAAGGCACGCGTGCTTCCGGTCAAGAATCCCAAGAATTTTGAGGACTGGGTTTCGAACCAGTTTGGCAAGCGGCTGTTTAATATCTTCTTCAAAACCTACACGGAGAAGGTCTGGGGCATGAGCTGCAAGGAGATTTCCGCTGACTGGGCCGCCCAGCGTATCAAGGGGCTATCGCTGTCATCGGCGATCTGGAATGCCCTCTTCAAGCCGAAATCGCCTGCCGCCGGCGCTGACAAGAGCAAGGTCATCAAGACTCTCATCGATACGTTTCGCTATCCGCGCCGCGGTCCTGGCATGATGTGGGACGCCGCCGCCGACAAGATCAAGGCCATGGGCGGCGAGATCGAGATGGGCATGAAGGTCGTTGCCTGTCATTACGATGCCGATAGCCAACTCTGGACAACAACCTATCAGGACAAAGACGGCAATAAGCATTCGATCGAATCGAAGCACGTGATCTCGTCAGCGCCAATGAAGCAACTCGTCAACGGTATCACGCCCAAAATGCCGGAGCACGTCATCAAGGCGGCCGATTCGCTGCGGTATCGCGATTTCCTCACGGTGGTTCTCATCTTGAAGGACCGCAACGCCTTTGATGACAACTGGATCTACATCCACGATCCGAGCGTGAAGGTGGGCCGTGTGCAGAATTTCAAGAGCTGGTCCCCCGAGATGGTTCCCGATCCGACGATGACTTGCTACGGCCTGGAGTATTTCTGCTTCGAAGGCGACGGCCTTTGGACTTCGAGCGACGCCGACCTGATCGAGCAGGCGAAACGCGAACTGCACAAGATCGGCCTCGCGCAACCGGAAGACATCGTCGACGGAACGGTAGTGCGCCAGCCGAAAGCGTACCCCGTCTACGACGACGATTACGCCCGGCACGTCAACACGATCCGCGCGGAGCTGGACAAGAACTATCCGAACCTGCACCTGGTCGGCCGCAATGGCATGCACAAGTACAACAACCAGGACCACGCCATGATGACGGCGATGCTGTGCGCGAAGAACATCGTCGCCGGTGAAAAACTGTTCGACCTCTGGGAAGTGAACCAGGACGCCGAATACCACGAAGCCGGCAAAGCGGGCGAGCAGCAGCAAGTAGGCGCGACCGGGCTCCGGGCGGTGCCGACGCGGGTGAAGGAGGAGGCTGCGGCAGCGTCCTAAGTCCGAACCCTGTTTAGCGTTCGCGTGGCGCCATGCGAACGCTTGACGGCACCACACGAATTGTTGACACCGGCGTGGCCTTACCGGCCAGGAATGGGTGGAATCTTGCCGAGGAAGAGTTTTTCTTCCTCCTGATTGATGACGACGCGCGGCCTGGCCATCACGAACACGTGCGTTCCTCCGACTTCGCCCGCGGGCCAGATCAACGTTTGGTTCGCCGGAACGCTGAACGTCTCGGCCGAGCGCATGGACCGCGTGGGGGTTATCACATCTTCGAAGTCGAGCCACAGCCGAACGATTCTGCGATCGGGACTCACGACGCCTGACACATCGAAGCGGGCGCCGACCTTGTCGAGCATCGCATTGACCGCGCCCTTTTGACCGTCGTACAAGGTGATCTTCGGGGCTTGCCGGATGGTCCCCAGACGATCTGCCTGGACCATATCGAGCAGCGAAAGCAGTCGCTTATCATCGACCGCGACGGAGCGATCCCGCGCCGGCTGGCCGTGGTCCTTCATCACCATGAGCAGGCGCTCCGCCGTCTTGGAAGGCACCTCGATAAAGCGTACCTCTACCGTGATCTGCACGTCTTGAACTCGCCGCAAGGCCGTCAGCAGCAGCATGATTTCTTCCTGCACCTCTTTGGTTTGATTCACGACAAGCGCCATGCCGAGCGGGAAGTACTGAATCGAGCCGCGGCCACCGGCGGGTTCCCAGGAGTCCTTGGCGACCGTACCGGTAATAAGCTGGATCAGTTTTTCCGCAAGCTCGCCGCGATTCGGAGTTTTGGCGTTCCTGGCGGGTTTGCGTTCTTCGAAGGCACTATGGTCTTCGATAGGCACGACTAGATCCGCAATCGGGTAGGTTACCCGGACCAGTATTTCATTCTTACGTGGTTCCTTTTCGCTTTGGGCAGACAGTGGACTGACGTTAATCACCCAGCTTGTCAGCATGGCGATTCCGAGCGCAAGCAATCGTCCTGACATGGCGACTCCTCTTTGAGGACAAGGCATTTCATCTACCTGAGGCGGGGCGTAGAAGTTCGTCCACAACATGATCGCAATAACATTTTTCAGAATGGTGAAGCAAGACGTATTTTCGAATGAGCCATAATTCTCTGCTTTGTTATTTCGCTTGCTTTTACCCAATATTCCGTGAGAAGCTGGTCCAGTGTTAACAATTGGCCGCGGGCACGGTTGAATGAAAATCCACAGATCCCTGCACGAACCGAGAGTGCGCAATGCCTGACTGGTTTTATCGTACCGTTTCGCAACCCGTGCTCTTCAAGTTGCCTGCGGTCAAGGCACGCAGCCTGGCGCTCGGTCTCATGGGGCAGCTCGCGCGATTGCCGTTCGGGTCGGCCGTGATCGATTTCATGGGGCATATGCGGCCGGATGAACAGTTGCGGTGTACCCACCACGGGATCGAGTTCGCAACGGCCGTCGGCCTTGGGCCAGGGCTGGACGCCACAGCGAGCGCCTTGCCGGCGCTGGCACGCTTCGGTTTCGGTTTCCTTGAGGTTGGACCGATATCGATTTACGGGCATCCGGCCACGCAGCCGTTGGCGCGGCGCATTGATCAAGAAGCCATCTGGTCGCCGGACCCTCCGGAGGTCCTGAGCCTGGCGTCTGCTTCGCCTCGCCTCGTCGAAGCCTCACGGCTCGGCCTACCGCTAATCGTGCGGCTCTATTGTTCACCGGGGGCTGACCCTGGAAAGGCGTCCGAGGAATGCGTGCTTTTGATCCGAGACGTGCCTCCGCAGGTCCAGTTCTTCTCGTTGCCAAGTCTCGCAATTGCAATTGCCGACCGCTGGTCGCAGGAGCAGTGGACGGTCCATTTGCGAATGGCGCTCGAAGCCGGACGGCCGTTGTTATTGTGTGTGCCCTGTACGGTGGATGCCGTCGAGGCGGAGCCGTTCATTGAGGCTGCGCTGAGTGCTGGTGTGGTAGGTTTGATGGTTGATGGCAGTGTTTCTGCTGAGGGGGGCGGTCGGCTGATCGGCCTCCCCGCGAGGGTGCCGGCGCTGGCGACGGTACTCCGGCTGCGGCAGCGGCACGGGGCCGGCCTGTTTCTGATTGCCTCCGGCGGGGTCCATGAGCCGGCGGATGCGCTGGCGCTTCGTGATGCCGGCGCCGATCTGGTGCAGGTTGATAGCGGCCTGGTATTCTCAGGGCCAGGACTGCCCAAGCGCATCAACGATCTGTTGTTGTTTGAGGCGACTCGAAACAACGTCACAAACAGCCCTGTCGCTCGTGCTGCGGAGAAGAGCTGGTTCTGGACGTTCCTGATGGGCGCAGGCATGTTGTTCGGCAGCGTAATGGCGCTCGTAATTGCTGCCACGCGCGTCGTGCTGCCGTATGACGAGGCGTTTCTCGGTATGTCGCGCGAGCAATTGGCACAGGTCAATTCGCGACTCTTGCCGTTCATGGCGCATGATCGCGTTTGCCTGGCGGGGACGATGATCGCCATCGGCGTGATGTATGCCGGGCTGTCCTGGTTCGGCGTTCGGCGCGGACTTCACTGGGCCCAGCTATCGATCTTCGCATCGGCATTCACCGGCTTTGCGTCATTCTTTTCCTTTCTGGGCTTCGGCTACCTCGATCCGTTCCATGCCTTCGTGACGGTCGCGCTCTTGCAATTGTTACTCTTGGGAGTGCATGCTCCACTTGGCACCCACACACCTTCCGTGGCGCCACCGTTGCGCGGAGATGCGGCGTGGCGGTGCAGCCTGTGGGGGCAATTGCTGCTGATCGTGCATGGCGGCGGGTTGCTCGGGGCCGGGCTTGTCATCTCGGCCATCGGTATGACGCATGTATTCGTACACGAGGATCTTGAATTCATGCAAACGACGGCTGACGTCTTGGTCAACGCCAATCCACGCTTGGTGCCCGTGGTCGCCCACGATCGCGCGACGTTTGGCGGGATGCTAATCTCAAGCGGGCTGATCTTCTTGTTACCGGCCATGTGGGGCTATCGCAACGGTTCGGCCTGGCTATGGTGGACTACCGTGGTCGCTGGTTTGCTCGCTTATGTGTCGGCAATCGGCGTTCATTTTGCTGTCGGCTATCGAGATGCGGTGCATCTGGCGCCGGCGTTCGCGGGCATGGGGCTTTTTGGCCTGGGGTTGGGGTTGTCGTATTCGTTTTTGTGTAACGAGGGGGTTAGAAAGGTCGTGTAGCATTTTTAGGTTGCCGCGGGGGCGATAGATTTAGATTTGCGTTACCCAACCGCCCGCGCCGTCCTCCTCAATACAGCGCGGGCGGTTTCTTGATCACATCTTCTTCCCTAGGGCTGTCGCCACCTTGCGGCACTCGGCCATCAACTCCTTGAACGCGGCCGGCGTCAGGGATTGTTCGCCGTCGCTCAAGGCCTTTTCCGGCCTCGGGTGGACTTCGATGATGAGGCCATCGGCGCCCGCCGCGATTGCTGCGACGGCCATTGGCGTGACCAGGTTGGCTTTCCCGGTGCCATGACTGGGATCGACGACTACCGGAAGGTGTGTCGTCTGATGCAGGTAGGGAACGGTTGCGAGGGGGAGCGTGAAACGCGTATGGTCCTCGAAAGTGCGGATGCCGCGTTCGCACAGCATGACGTTTGGATTACCGGTCTTGAGGATGTACTCGGCGGCGAGAAGGAACTCATCCATCGTGGCGCTGGCGCCGCGTTTGAGCAGCACCGTTTTGCCACACTCGCCGACGGCTTCGAGTAGTGGATAGTTCTGCATGTTACGGGCGCCGATCTGCATGACGTCGGTGTACTTGGCGAGCAACGGCACATGCTCAGGCGCCATCACCTCGGTGACGATCGCCAGGCCAGTGGCGTCGCGTGCCTCGGCGAGCAATTCGAGGCCTTTTTCTTTGAGTCCCTGGAAACTGTACGGGCTGGTGCGCGGTTTGAATGCCCCGCCGCGGAGGGCGGTGGCGCCGGCCTCGCGCACGGCGTGGGCGACTTCGAGGATTTGCTCGCGCGTCTCGACGGAGCAAGGGCCCGCGATGACGCCGATCTTGCCGGCCCCGACCTTGAGCTTGAGCACCTCGACGCAAGTCGGGTCTTTTTTCACCTCTGTGGAGGCCATCTTGTACGGCGCGAGAATCGGCATAACTTTTTCCACGCCATCCCCCGTTTCCAGGGCTTGCTTCGCACCGTCGCGTTTTTCACCCAGGGCGGCGACGACCGTGCGGTCGGTCCCTTGAATAATGTGGCTTCGCAGGCCGAGCCCTTCTATCAATTCCACGATGTGATCGACCTGCTTCTGCGACGCACCGTGTTTCATGACGACGATCATAGTCAACTCCTGAGGAGTCCTTAGTCTGTTGTCCGTGGACCGTAGCAGTAATACAGCAACCGTTAGCTACGGGCCACGGACAACGGACTATGGACGAAAAAAAGAGGAGCCTCGGCGAGATACGCGCCGAGGCTCCCAACGAATGTGGCTGCGAGGGCTTGCAGCCCGTCGGCTGCTAACCGTGCAGCCACCTCTGGTTACCACTACTCACTAGACCACCTCCTTCCGCTAAAGCCACCCTGTCAGGCAACTGGCGACCAGGGTCAGCCGCCCGCAGGCTCTAGCCATGTCACGCCACGATAGCGCGACCCAATAGTGGGATTCTAACAGTCCCTATCCTGGAGTTCAAGCGGACTTCAAAAACAAACACCCGCAGGTTGGAAGTCGGCGCAGGCGGAGAAAGCCATAAAAAATTTCGCTGGCCTTTCCCCCTCCCAACGGACACAATAACCTCAAGACGAGTAAATTCACCCTGTCGAATTTGATGTGATCTCCAGGAGGCTCTTATGTTGCGCTCGTTTGCCGCGTTTGTGGTAGCCGTCTGTTTCGTTCCCAGCGTGGTGCAGGCGGTGGACATCGCCAACATCAAGGTTCGACATGGTCCGTTTGGTGCGTTGCGCGCGACGCCCCTCAAATGCATGCCGGGTGACGTGATCTTTATGACCTTTGATATCCAGGAATTGACGCTCGACTCCAAGACCGGCAAGGCAAGTTATGACACCATCCTGGAGTTGGTCGATCCCGACGGGAAAGTACTTTTTGAAAAGAAGACACAGAACGAGGTGCTGCCCCACTTGGGCGGAACGCGCATGCCCGGTGATTTGTATCTAAGCCTCGGGGCCAAACAGGCTCCGGGAAACTACCTGGTAAGGCTTAAGGTGATCGACAAGTTGGCCAAGGGAGGCCAGGGCAAGCTGTTGACCCAGCCGTTTGAAGTCATCAAGCCGGGCTTTGGATTCATTCAGACCATGGCGCCTGCCATTGGAGTGCCCGGCGGCCAATACGTCACGTCCTTCGGGCTGGTGAACCTGGGGCTCAACGCCAAGAAGGAGCCGGACGCCGACGTTTCGATTCAAATTCTTGACGCCAAGGGGACGGCGGTCGCGCCGGCGGTCAAGCTTCAGTTGCCTCCGGGCCTGGATCTAGCCGCCGAAAACTTTGTGCCATTGAACTATCCGGTGTTTCTCAATCGGCCCGGAAGCTACACCATCGAGGTGACGGCGAACGACAAGATCGCCGGCAAAACGGCGAAGATGAGCTATAAGATGAACGTGCTTGACCTGAATGTAGTAGCGGGGAATTGACCTGGCCACGCTCGTTTCGCCTCCCGCGTGGGATGCAGCGAATGCTCAACAAGAAATGAAATGAGAGTCTTCTTAAATGAATGCATTGCAAGAACGTATAACCCAGTTTCGCAAGATGGCGAACGACGATCCCACTAATGAGCTTGGGCATTTTCGCCTTGGCCAGCTGCTGATGGAAGACGGGCAGCATGTGGACGCCGTCAAGTCGTTTCAACGCACGCTGGAACTGAGCCCGCAGTTTTCGAAAGTGTTTCAGCTTCTGGGCACCTGCCTGAGCAAGTTGGGCCGGCGTGACGAGGCGGTTGCAGTGCTGCGCGAGGGCTTCGCGGTGGCTGACGAGCGGGGCGACAACATTCCACGCGACGAGATGGCCAAACTGCTTGTCGGCCTCGGAGAGTCGGCACCCGTCTCGAAAAAAGCAGACAAACCAGCCGCAGGCGGCGTCAGTGGCAGTTTCCGTTGCCAACGCCCAGGATGCCTCGAAGGTTCTCACGCCCACCAACTCCCCAGGCCCCCCATGAGTGACGAGGTCGGCAAGAAAATCTTCGAACAGGTCTGTAGCCGTTGCTGGGAAAGCTGGCTCCGCGACCTCAGCATCAAGGTCATCAATGAAATGCGTCTCGACCTGAGCACCGAACAAGGTTGCACCATGTACGACCAAGTCATGCGTGAAACACTGGGTTTGACATGAGCCATTTGCTGGTACCCGTCGGCACGCCTTCGCCAGGTCACGATCGCTTCATTGTTAGTCATGGCAAAGGGGGCGCGCTTGGCGTCTTTACGGCCGCGGACGCGATGATGCTCAAACGCGGCCAAAAAACGATAGTGCAAACGGACCGTGGTGTTGAGGTTGGCACGGTGCTTTGTGCGGCCACCGACCGCAAAGCGGCGTTGTTGGGTGCGACCGCGGCGGGGCGACTGCTGCGTTGTTTTACGCCGGACGACGAAGCGAGGCGGGCCGACCGGGCGACACTGGAGCAACAACTTTTCCAGGCCGCCCGGACCTGGGCCATTCAGGATGGGCTTGGCTTGGAAATCCTCGACGTCGATCTTCTCTTTGACGCTTCGAGCGCCATCGTCCAATTCGTCGGCGCGGACGCCGATACGGAATCCTTCGCACTCAAGCTGGAGCAGCAATTCGGCGTCACGATCCGCCTCGAAAACCTTGCCGTGCCGTCTTCGCCCGAAGAAGAAACGCATGGATGCGATAAGCCCGATTGCGGACGCGAAAGCGGCGGGTGCACGAGTTGCAGCACCGGGGCCGGTTGTTCGAGTTGTGGCTCAAGCAAGGTCGATTTACGCGAATACTTCGGGCACCTTCGCACGAAGATGGAAGGACAGAACCGCGTGCCGCTGGCGTGAGTCCGTTTCTCTCCTAACCCCTCCGCCTGACTAACTGGCAAGCCCGATAGGTATGCAGTCGATCGCGTGGCGGTCGCTTGCGCGACTGCCTGACATTTGCAGTCTCATGAAGATTTAATTGATTTCTTCCTTGCTGGCCGACGCCTCCGGGGTTAAATCATCAGGGACTCGGCCCGGAAAGATCGGCTCGTTCGTGTTAAACGAATGTTAAGGAACCGGCGAAAAATTCTTGGCATTCCTGCGATACTTTTTGGATTCGTTCGTGTTAAATGAGTGCTCTATTTCGAGCCGGTGGCGGGGCCAGGAGAATCCCGCTTGCGCCATTGGGTCCGTGTGCAATTTCGAGGCGTCTGCAATGTGTGGACGCCATTTTCTTCGATTCGCTTCAGGAGTGAATGCAATGTTTCGTAAACTGGTTTGCGCAATGTTCGTGATGACCATCGCCATCGGCGTTACCTTCGCCGACTTCAACGCGACGATCACGAAGGTGGATGGCAGCAAGGTCACCATCCAGAAGTACAAGAAGGTCAAGGGCAAGGCCCCGGAGAAGGACGGCGACGCCACCACGATTGACGTCGGCACCGCCAAGGTCGTCAAGGGCACGTTCAACAAGGACACCAAGAAGCTCGAAGCCGGCGACGCGATCGAAGGCGGCCTCAAGGCTGAAATCTTCGCCAAGATCGGCGAAAAAGGCGTTCAAGCTCGTTTCATCGAAGAAGGGGACAAGGTCACAACGATCATGATCTTGGGCGGCAAGAAGAAAAAAGACAAGAACTAACGCCGATCAGCGGCTCGCGTTCGATGATCCCGTGGCTATCGAGTCGCGGGATTTTTTTACGCACTCATCTTTACGCCGCCGCCTTCTGATGCGGCGCTCCCCGCCTGTCCCTTATTTCTCCCTCGCGAATCTGGGCAGGCTTGGCGTGGTCGCGGTGCTTGAAAAAATTCTCCCGGTACCACTGTGCAATCTGCGGATTACCCTTGATGATGACAACATTCTCGGCATTATCCCCCTCGGCTTGATTAGTAAAGTTGTAGCTCCCTGTGATGACCACCTTCTTGTCGATAATCATGATCTTGTTGTGCGAAATCGCGTGCTCGTGATCGATTTTCACGTCCATGCTGTTCTCGATGAAGAAATGGAGATCGGAGTAGCGATCGATTTCGTTGCTCTTGTCCAGGATGATGTCCACCACGACACCCTGCTTCTTCAATTCAACCAAAGCAAACGTCAACGGATCAGCCGTGAAGGAATACGCCTGCACGAGGATTTCGCTGCGAGCTTGCATCATCTCGCGCACGATAGCCGCTTGGCATCCTCCCTTCGGTGAGAAGTAGACCTGAATGTCCTGCATGAATCCGAGCTTGCGCGACAAGGACCGCACCAGAAACACCAGGGTCAGCATCCCCAAGGCGCCCGTGGCCACCTGAATCCACATCAACGTCATCGGATCGATCGGCCATTGCATGGCTGTGTCTCCGGAAATGAAGCGCATTTCAACCGCCACGACCATAGCACACAAATGCTTTCAAAAAAACGTCGGTCTTCATTGGTTGGGTCGCCGGACGGTGGCCGCTACTCCTGGTGTGCGAGTTTGCCAAGAAACGGCCGGTGTAGCACAGGCGTGGTGCCAAATCCAGCCAGTTCGCGGAGTTCAGGCAGGCCCTGGCATGAGGTATTCCGAATCCCAGGGCTTTGGATTGCCGGTCCGTCACCGCGTTAGTGGAAGAGCCGAACGAGGCTACTTCCTGGAAACCCTGCGGCAGTCACACCAGGCAACTTGAGAGATTTGTGGAAGATTTTCTCTAAATACCACTTGACTAGGACAGATAGTATGCACAAAATGGTATATTATCTGCCAATAATGTGATAGATACTTTCCACGAAAGTGCAGGACGTGCCGTGATTGTGGAAGAAAGACGCCAAAAGGTTCTGGATCTGGTAAATGAGCGTGGTTTCGCGGCTTTGGGTGATTTGGCGAAAACGCTGAATACATCCGAGTCGACGATCCGTCGCGATCTCGATTACTGGGAGGCCCATGGCCTCGTCGAGCGAACGCACGGTGGGGCAGTGTTCCGCGAGGACGCCCAGGGAATGCCTGCTCTCGAAGAGCGGGCTTCGCGCGCTATCGAAGAGAAGAAGCAAATTGCCCAGACTGCCGCGGCGCGCATCAAGGATGGCGACTCGATCATGATCGACGGCGGTACGACGACTTTGGAGCTGGCGAAGCAGCTTGTCGGCAGGCCGTTGCAGATCGTTACCAACAGCCTGCCCATCGCGAACCTGTTCGCTGGCAGTGCTGAGACGGACCTCGTCATGCTCGGCGGTTACGTTTACCCACGCACGGGTGTCGCCCTGGGTCCATTGACGATCCGCATGCTTGAGGACATGCACGTTCACCAAGCCATCATGGGGGTCGGCGGCATCACCGCGAAAGGGCTGTTCAACAGCAATTCATTGCTCGTGGAGACCGAGAGAGCGATGATGCGTTCCGCGGACGAAGTCGTGATCCTGGCGGATCACACCAAGATTGGCCAGCTTGCGTTGACATTCCTTTGCGAATTGGCTGATGTTGACACGCTCATTGTCAATCGTGCCATTCAGGCGGAGCAGCGCACGCTTATCGAGCAGGCCGACGTGAAGCTCATTGTGTCGGGTGATGTTGAGGAGTTTCGTTCATGATCACGCTGGACCGAGGCATCGTCGAACGCCTGGTGCGCGACGCATTGACCAAGCAGCTCCCGCATTCCCATGCGCAAAAGCCCGCGGGATCGGAGTCTTCGAAGCTTGTCGTCAACGTCTCCGCTCGGCACGCCCATGTCACCCAGGAAGACCTCGAACGTCTGTTCGGCGTGGGGCATCAGCTCAAGCCGTTCAAGTGGCTCTATCAGGACGGCTTTTTTGCCGCCGAGGAGACGGTCACGGTTATTGGGCCGCGACAGCGCATTATCCCGAATGTGCGCATTCTTGGCCCGTGCCGCGATCACAGCCAAATTGAGCTGGCCTTCACCGACTCGGTGCAGCTTGGTCTCGCGATTCCCGTGCGCAAGAGCGGGGACCACCGCGATTCGCCCGGCTGCTGGATGATGGGCCCGGCCGGCATGATCCGCCTGGAGCGCGGGGTCATTCGCCACGAACGGCATGTTCACATCGGGCCTAAGGATTGCGAGCACTACGGCGTTAAGGACGGCGATCGGCTTCACCTGCGAGTGAAGAGCGATTGCTCGGCCGTGCTGGAAGATTTGCTCGTGCGGATGTCGCCGGCGAGCAAGCTGGAGGTCCACATCGATACCGATGAAGGCAACGCGGTGAACTACCCGCGTGCGACGAAGTTTGAGTTGTTCAAGTAAATATGGACGCCCGCAGCCAAAAGGCTGTGGGATTGCACGAAACATCCCGCAGCTTGTCGGTTGCGGGCGCTGGAAGTGAATCACAACCCGTTTCTTTTCAAAGTGAGGTAAAGATGGCAAGCAATCTCGAAGCCCTTGGCATGATCGAAACCAAGGGGTTGGTAGCGCTGATCGAAGCCAGCGACGCCATGCTCAAGGCAGCCAATGTCACGATGATCGGCTGGCAGAAGATCGGCAGCGGCCTGGTGACGGCGTTTGTAGTCGGCGATGTCGCGGCCGTCAAGGCAGCCGTCGATGCCGGCGCTCAAGCGGCAGGACGCGTCGGCGAAGTCATCGGCACGCAGGTCATTCCGCGTCCGCACGATGATGTCACCAGCATCCTCCCCAAGAGTAAGCCGGCCGCCGGCGGCGTTGGCTAATCACCAACCGCCAATCAACCCAAAAAAAACCATGGCAAGAAAAACTAGCAACAAAACTGAGAGGGAACCCATGTCGAAGACCATCAACGAAGCCCTGGGCCTCGTGGAGACCAAGGGCCTGATCGCCACCGTCGCAGCTACCGATGCGATGGCGAAAGCCGCCAACATTACGCTGGCTGGCCAAATCCAGATCGGGGGCGCCTATGTGACGACGTTCGTCCGTGGCGATGTCGGTTCGGTCCGTGCCGCAGTCGATGCCGGCGCCGCAGCGGCGCAGCAGCACGGCGAACTCGTCAGCGCGCACGTGATTCCGCGCCCGGAAGAGACCGTCATGAACGTATTTCTCGGCAAGTAAACAGGCAAGCCCGCAGCCGTGAGGCTGCGGGATCAGGGACGACAAGCCATGAAGATTCTCGTGGCCAATTTGGGCAGCACCAGCTTCAAGTACCGCCTCTTCGATATGAGCGATGAGCAGGTACTTGCGCGCGGCGGCGTCGAACGTATTGGTTCGACGCAGTCGAAATGCTTCGTCGAAGTCGGCAGGCAACGCGAGGAGTTTTCGGTCGTAGCCAAGGATCACGCCGTTGCAGTGCGCCTGTGCTTGCAGCAGTTGACCGACAAGAAATGTCTGGTGAGCTCCGAGGAACTGTCGGCCATCGGCTTTAAGGCGGTTCATGCCATGGGTATCACGGGCGTGCACCGCGTCAATGATGAGGTGCTCGGGGCCATGGAGGCTTACAACGACATCGTGCCGGCACACAATCCGCCGTACGTGACGGCAATGCGGCTTCTCGCCAAGGAGCTTCCGCAGATCCCGCTGGTTGCGGCGTTCGAGACTGGGTTTCACGAGACGATTCCGTCGGCGCACAAGAATTATGCGATCCCGAAGGAATGGGCTGACAAACATGGCATCAAGCGCTGGGGATTTCACGGTGCAAGCCATCGGTACATTGCCGAACGTGCGACGAATCTGGCAGGGAATCCACAGGCGAAGATTATCTCGTGTCACCTGGGAGGCAGCAGTTCGCTCTGTGCAATCCAGGGGGGTAAATCGCAGGCGACAAGCATGGGCATGACGCCGCAAAGCGGCTTGCCGCAGAACAATCGCGTCGGCGACTTCGATCCGTTTGCGTTGCCGGCAATCATGCGTGCGACTGGCAAGACTCTGGCACAGGTCCTGGATGATCTTGCGAATCGCTCCGGCCTGGAAGGCCTGAGCGGCAAGAGCAACGATCTTCGCGACGTGGAGCTAGCAGCGATTGCGGCGGACCAGAATGCCAGCTTGGCCCTCGCTGTCTATGTCGCGTCAGTTCGGCATTACCTGGGTTCGTACCTGCTGCTTCTGGGGGGCGCGGACGCCATCGTTTTTACCGGCGGCATCGGCGAAAACTCCGTTTCCATGCGCGAGGCAGTTTGCAGAGACTTGGCGTGGATCGGCATCGTGCTCGATGTGGTCAAGAACCAGACGGCCACAGGTGAAGCTCGCATCGACGCGGCTAATAGCCGAGTGCAGTTGTGGATCATGCCGACCAACGAGGAGTTGATCGTGGCCCGTCAGTCCAGGGATTGCCTTGCAGCTTGCGTTTAGCGCCCGCATGATGCGGTGCGGCCGCGTGTTCCCTGCGGGCGCTGAACGAAGAAATGGAGACCCCCATGTTCCTAGCAAAAGTCACCGGCAGCGTTGTCGCGACGCAAAAAGTCAAAAGCATGGTGGGCCACAAGCTGCTGACCGTCGAACCGCTCCGCGTCGATCCGGCCAAGCGTGACTCGCTGGTCGGTACCGGCCGAACGTTTGTGTGCGTGGACACCGTCGGGGCAGGCGAGGGAGAAATGGTTCTGATCGTACAAGGCTCCAGTGCCCGCATGACGCCCGAGGTCGAGAAATTGCCGGTCGATGCGACCATCATCGGCATCGTTGATACCGTAAATTTGGAAAACAAAACGATTTTTAGCGCGAATGGGTAATCCAATATGTTGCAAGTCACCGACGATCTGATTCGCAGTGTTGTGCAAGAAGTCCTCGCGGGCATGAAAGGGAAGCCTGTCGTCGCCGCGAGCGCTACTGGCGCCTGGGGCGTCTTCGACAGCGTGGATGACGCCGTCAAGGCAGCAACTAAAGCGCAGAAACAACTCGATGCGCTCGGCCTCGATGCCCGTACGAAGGCGACCGATTGCATCCGCAGGATCTGCATCGAAAAAGCCGAAATGCTTGGCCTCGAAGAGATGGAAGAAACCAAGATCGGCCGCCTGAAGCACAAGGTCGAGAAGCTCATCACCGCCGGCGAGAAATCCCCCGGCGTCGAATTCCTCCGCACCGCGGCCTATGGCAGCAGCGATGGCCTTACCCTCGAAGAGCATGCTCCGTTCGGCATCGTCGGCACGATCACGCCGGTGACGCATTCGCTCCCCACGCTGGCGAACAATGCCATCAGCATGATTGCCGCGGGCAATGCGGTGCTTTGCAATCCGCACCCGTCCGGCGTTCGGGTCGCCTGCCACGGCACGCAGATGTTCAACCAGGCGATCCACAAGGCAGTCGGCATCGACAGCCTCATCACGATCATTGGCAAGCCGACGCTCGAAAGTGCCCAGGCGATCTTTGATCATCGGGACGTGCGGCTCCTTTGCGTCACCGGCGGCCCGGCCGTTGGCCGCGCGGCGCTGCGAAGTCCAAAGCGGGCGATCGTCGCCGGTCCAGGTAATCCGCCCGTGGTTGTGGATGAGACTGCCGATCTCGACAATGCGGCGAGGTCGATCATCTATGGCGCGGCTTACGACAACAATCTCTTGTGTATAGCCGAGAAGGAAGTTTTCGTTGTTGCGTCCGTGTTCGAGGAAATGATGCAGGCGATGACCAATCGAAAAGCGGTGCGCCTCAACGCCGACCAGGTCGCGAAACTGACGAAGGCGGCGTTCGTCGCAGTAGACGGCGGCAAACTCGTCGTTAGCAAAGACCTGCTCGGCCAGGACGCCGCCGTGCTCGCCAAACATGCGGGTATCAGCGTTCCAGCCGAGACCGAATTGCTCTTTGGCGAGACCGATGAGAGCCATCCATTCGTCGATCACGAGCAGATGATGCCGTTCGTGCCCTTCGTGCGCTGCCCGGACGTGGATGCCGCCATCGAATTGGCCAAGAAATACGAGCACGGCTACAAGCACACGGCCATCATCCACTCGCGCAATGTGGACACGATCACGCGTATGGGCAAGGCGATGGACGTGACCATCTTTGTTCAGAACGGCCCGTGCACCGACGGCCTGGGTGGCGGCTACTTGAGCTTTTCGATCGCGACCCCGACGGGCGAGGGCGTTACGACGCCGTTGACATTCACGCGTGTGCGGCGTTCGTGCACGATGGGATCGATGCGGGTGGTGTGATTCCTGTTTACCTTTGGCGCTCACATGACGCCAAGCGATCGCTAAACGTGAACCAGGCAAAGCCAAATATGCAAATCGCCGTCATCGTTGGGCATGCGACCGCGACTGTTAAGCACGCTAGCATGACAGGCTGGAAGTTGCTCATCGCGCAGCCGCTTACGGCTGACGAGAAGCCGGACGGCGAGCCGCAATTGGTGATCGACACTCTTGGCGCTGGACTCGATTCACGTGTTTTGATTTGCAACGACGGTGCGGGCACACGAAATTTGATGAACAGCAAAAACTCGCCCGTGCGCTGGTTTGTGATGGGGATTTGCGACGAACGCTAAAGGAGGTTGAAGGCCATGCGCATCGCTGAAGTCATCGGCACCGTGACGCTGTCGCGCTGCCACCCGCTGCTGACCGGTTATCGCTGGATCATCGGCGTGCCTTACAGCCTCAAGGCGTTGAAGGACAAGTCAGCCCCAGACGGCGAAGATTTCGTGATGCTCGATGAGCTCGGAGCTGGATACGGCCACCAGGTTGGCGTAAGTGAAGGGGCCGAAGCCGTAATGCCATTTCACCCGGAGCGGAAGCCACTGGATGCGTATTGTGCGTGTATTCTGGATGCGATTCAAGTGAAATAGAAGGGAACGAACCATGATCGTCAACGAACACAAAATCAAACAAGAAATCTGCGAAATCGGACGGCGGCTTTACGCCAAGGGCTTTGCAGCGGCCAATGATGGTAATATCACCTATCGGCTCAACGATAAGGAAATTCTCTGTACACCGACCATGGTGTCCAAGGGATTTCTGAAGCCGGAGGATATTTGCAAGGTCGACTACGACGGCAAGCAACTTGCCGGCACGCGCAAACGCACCAGCGAAGTGCTCTTGCATCTGGCCGTGTACAAGAATCGGCCTGACATTCACGCCGTCGTGCATTGCCATCCGCCGCATGCGACAGCGTTCGCAGTGGCGCATGAACCGATTCCGAAGTGCGTCCTGCCCGAAGTCGAGGTGTTCCTCGGCGAAGTGCCGATTGCCAAGTACGCGACGCCGGGCGACCAGCGCTTGCCGAACACGATTATCCCTTATGTGAAGGATTGCAATACGATCCTGTTGGCCAACCACGGCACCGTGTCGTGGGGCACAACCGTCGAGTTGGCGTACTTCAACACCGAGATCATCGACGCCTATTGCAAGATTCTGTTGCTTGCCAAGCAGTTGGGACGCGTCAACTACTTCTCCGAGCAGGAGACCCAGGAGTTGATGGAGTTCAAGAAGCGGATCAAGATCGACGACCCGCGCATCCATATCAAGGGGTGCGAGGTGTGCGGCCCCAGCGTTTTCAGCGAAGGCTACGGCGATTTCGTGCCGGAGCCCTATGCGTTCCAGCGTGATGGCCAGGAGCCGACTGTTTTTGTCGATGAATCCGATTGCAGTTGCAAGACGCCGGCTAAGCCGGAAGTTCAGGTAAAGGACATGGATGAGTTGGTTCGGATTGTCACGGAGAAGGTGATGGCGGCCCTGGCAGAATCGAAGGCGTAGCTCGCTTGCGTTCAGCGCCTGCATGGCGTTACGCGAGCGTTGAACAAAGAAAGGGATCTCATGAAAGTCAGCATCATCGGCGGTGGCGGTCTCGTGGGGAGTTCGGCAGCGTTCGCGCTGCAATGCGGCGGTATCGTCAGCAGCATTTGTTTGATCGATGCCAATGCGGAGAAGGCGCAAGGCGAGGCGCTCGATCTTCTGCACGGGGCAAGCCTCGTTGCCGATCAACGTATCTACGCGGGTGACATGAGCGAGGTTGCAACCAGCCAAGTCGTAGTCATTACCGCGGGTCTGCGCCGCAAGCCTGACGAAAGCCGGCTTGACCTCATCAATCGCAATGTCGACCTGTTCTCCGGCATTATTGATCAAATAAAGTCGGCGGGGCTCAAGGAAAACGCGTATGTGATCGTCGTCAGCAATCCAGTCGACGTGTTGACGCATCTGGCGGTCAAGCGCACGGGCCTGGCCTGGCAGCGAGTCATTGGCCTTGGCACCGTGCTGGACACGACACGGTTCCGCAGCAACCTGGCCAAGAGGCTGCAAGCGCCGCCGACGCAGGTGAACGCATTGATCCTCGGCGAGCATGGCGACAGCATGGTGCCGATCTGGTCGAGCGCCACCATCAACGGTTTGCCGCTCGATCAATGGCCGGGCTTCGATACGAACACGGCCAAGGAGATCTTCGACGCAACCAAGGGGGCCGGGGCTCAAGTCATCAAGCAGAAAGGTGGGGCCGGTTTTGCGGTCGGCCTTTCGATCCGTGAGGTCGTGCATGCGATCGCCCTCGATTCGCGGCGAGTGTTGCCGGTCAGCTCGCTGATCAATGGCCCCTACGGCATTAGCGATGTGTGCCTCTCGGTGGCGACCGAAGTCGGTTGCGGAGGGGTGCGCAAGCAGCTTGAGCTGGCCTTGTCGCCAAAGGAACGGCTCGGTTTGCAAAACTCTGCACGCGTCCTGCGGGAAACAATTGCGCAGGTGGAAGCGAGGCTCACTGGAGCGGCCGCAACCAAACCGGTTGCGGTGGTGAGTGCTGTCCCGGCTAAGCCGACCGAGCGTGCGATTCCTCGAACGGCATGGACTGGAAAGAAATGAACTATGGAGTACGAGGAATCCGGAAGTGGATTGAAGCCAATGAAAAAGTCTCTCGACGAAAAACTGTCCCGCATCCACGCCGACCCTTCGGGCGCCAAGGATTTCATCCTCGCCGACGCGAAGGATGCCGATATGGCGTTGGGTCTCGGCGCAACCGGCCGTTCGCCCGAAGCTCATACCGGCGAGACGCGTTATCGCAGCCTGCAAGAGTACCGCGATCAGATCGAGCAGATCGTTGCACAGGGGCTGGTCGATATCATGCTGATGTCGGCACATACCAATGAAGTTGTAAACATCCAGAAACGCCTCTTCGACCAGAGCGCCGTTACGCCAGCGGCACGGGCCAACGACACAACTGATATCCACGTCATGCGCGGCAGCCGCAGTCCAGGGCAGCCCGCGCTGCCGTTTCGCACGGCCACGCTCGATCACATCCAGTGCGGGCACGTGGGTTGCACCGCCAGCGAGCGGCATCTTGGCGCAAATCTCGGCCTATACAGTATCACGTTCCAGAACGACAACGTCATCGACCGCGAGGCACTCGAACGCTACAAGGAATTTCGCGTCGAAGCCGAGAGCAAAGGCTTCCGCCATTTCCTGGAGATCTTCGACCCAAATCGGCCCGAGTCGGTCGAGGCGAGCAAGTTGCCCGATTACATCAACGACGCCATTGTGCGTACCCTTGCCGGGGTTACCTCCAGCGGGAGGCCGATCTTTCTCAAGATGGTCTACCATGGACCCAAGGCGATGGAAGAGCTTGTCCGCTACGATCCGCATCTCGTCGTCGGCATTCTGGGCGGGTCGGCCGGGACGACCTACGACGCTTTCAAGCTTCTCAGCGAAGCAATGAAATACGGCGCGCGCGTCGCCTTGTTTGGGCGCAAGATCAACAATGCCGAAAATCAGCTTGCCTTCGTACGCTTCCTGCGCTGGATTGCCGACGGGGAGATTACGCCGGAGGAAGCTGTCAAGGCGTACCATGGCGTATTGCAGCAACTCGGCACCAAACCACTCCGATCTCTGGACGACGACATGCAGTTGCAAACCAACGTCATGAGCTACGGCGGCGACGGCAGGACGATCAGCCTGCCGGCCAAGAAAAAGGGGGACGTCCCAAAGTCGACCAAGCCGCGACCACCAGGGCCGGAGCCCGATTTTTCGAAGATGACGCCGGCGCAGAAAGTGGCGTACCACAAGGCGAGGTGGGATCGGATTCTGGGTGGGTAGATCGAATAGGAAAGCCGGCGAAGCGAGCGGCCATGCCGCCGGCGTATTACCATTCCCAACATTTCGTCAAGCCGGCCCTCGTAGAGCGATCCCCAGGTCTCCCGGGCACGGCACGAGCGCTCGGCTGCACTCGGGGCACGCCGTCTTGTCGAGTTGCCACATGCGGTGTCGGCTTTCCGTCATCGGTCGCGGTGCCGTCGGAATCGACGGCACAAAATCCTGAAAATACCAGCGCAGCCAGCGTTTGATCTCGTCGAGCGCATCCCGTGGATTCTCCGGCGTCCTGATGCGCACGGCGCCGATGCTGATCTCAAACCCCGTGCTGGTGCGCAGCCACGCAATCTCGGCATTTGCCTGATATGAAGAGATACAGACGCCCTCGATCCAGACTCCTTTAGTGCCAATCACCAGGTTCGCCTTGGCAATATAGAGCAATACGTCTGGGTAGAAGGCCAGCAAGTCCTCATGCTGTTTCGGAATCTGCGCCAACTCGAGCATGGTGAGGGCGTAGCCTGCCGCTTCCCACGGTTTGCGCTGCTGATGTTTCCAAAGGGCGTGGAACTGCAGCCAATGCCAGCGCGAATCGAGGTTGAGGACCGCACCAAGAATCGGGAAAGCGCGGCCAAGGTTGAACCAATCGTCGAGATCAAGCTCGGCAGTGAATGCGCGTTCGGCGATCATGATCGGCAGACGATTGAGATCGCTCTTGGTCCATGCTGAGCGTTCCTTGCCATGAAAGTTGGCGAGGAGGTCGCTCAGAAACGAGAGCGGCAACTTCCCCTTGAAACACTCCGACGCAAGCGTCAGCACGAAATCGAAGGCATCCTCGCCGCCATCGCGCATGTCAGCAAGGCAGTGTCGGCTCATGGCGGCGAGGCAAGTGACGGCCAGGGGGTCGGTGCGACCGGCCTCGCTCGCTTCCTCGCAACAGTCGATCAGGACGTCCTGGCTCAGGTGATGATGGGCGATCCTCTCCGAGATTTCCGTGAGCCCCTGTAGAAAGCCCCACGCGCGCGGGCCCATGTCGTCTTGCAGCATGTCCGGGACGAGTTGTTTCCACGCTGCCTTGATGAGCCGTTCTTTCGCCGGCCCCGGGCTGGGCCAGAGCAGAAAGACGAAGAGCGCCCCGAACAGACCGACGCCCAGCGCAATGCCGGCGGGAAGCAGTGGCGAGTAGTTGGTGTGTCGCAGCAGACCGTAAAGAGCGACAAACGTCAGCGCCATCAGCGGACCGATGAGGAACAGGATTCCCCCCATGCGTGTCAAGAAGCGGCCGGGCTCGCGATCATGGAAGACGATTGCCTCCGGCGTCTCGATGTGGAGCGATGGAAACAGTCCTTTCTCGGAAACTTCGAGGTGATATCCGTATCCCTCGAGCCGCTTGCGATCGAGCGAGAGCGGCTCGACGGTCGGTGGATCCGTTACCTTCACGGGTGCACAGCAATGCGGACAGAGCGTGGCCTTGCGCGACTTGACTAGCGACTTCAGCTCATTCAGCAAATCGCGATCGCGTAACCCACGCCGATAGAGTAATCGCTGCAAGCGAGCCAGGCCGGTCTGCGGGTCATCCTTAATGGCCAACTCACGGCACTGCTTCAGCACCTGTGGATCTTTTTCCAGGCCGTAGTCGACCACCCAGTCCTCGATGACTCGCCACGGTTCACGCACGCGTTGGCCGTCAAGCACCAGCCGATGTTTTTCCCACAGGTGGCCAACCATGTCCTTCTTGCGTAGCTCCGTTGGGCAGCGCGGGCAGCTCATGCGGACTTCATCTTCAAGTTCGCGCACCACGGCGTCGAGTACGGCGGAATGCCCGAATCGGTGCTCGATATTCTGGAGCTTCTCGATGCCTCGCGTTCGGTTGCTTTGCGCAATGTATGCACGCACCACCCCTTCCGTCCGTGGCCCGTCCTTGCCCAGCAGTCGCATCAGTGCCAAGACCGCGTTCTCTCGCGATCGTCGTGAGAGCTCCTTGTTGTCAAGGAATGGCAGAACCAGCGCGAGCACGCGCGCGGACAGAGGCGCCGACAGCCGCGGGCACAACTCCAGGGCGATCCACTGCCCGAGCTGTTCGTACTGCACCGTCTTGGCAGGACCTGTAAAAATGGGGAGCAGCCGATCGACCGCATCGGCGGCAACTACGACCTCCGCCAGCGCCGCCACGGCGTCGCCACGCGATTCGACATCCACCTCCTTCAAAAACTGATATATCCAGCCGACAGTGTAGCGATCGGTCTCCTGCGGATGCCGATCGACCGCCAGCCCTTGAAGGCCTTTCCATGCCGCGAGATCGGTCGGCGTCGTGCAAACCGCCTTGAGAATCGCGCTGCGTGTTTCGACGTAGGTCTTGCGAACGCCGCGAAACTGAAAGACCTGGTGGGCACGCCGCAGATGCAACTCCAGATCGCGACTGCGCACGTTGGCATCGCATTCCGTGCAAACGACCAGCCGCTCTTCTTGCAACTGGGCAATACACGTCTGCACCAGCCCCTGATCGACACCGAGTTGAGCGAGCTGTCGGCACAGGTCGATCTGCTCATCCGTGTGATCGAAGTCGGTGCAAAGCGTATTCAGAGTACGACGCAGTTCCTCCACGGTCGGCTTGACTCGCAGTTGCTCCTGAAGGTAGGGGAGGGCCGCCTGGCTCCCCAGGTCGCGTAGCCGGCGATGCGTGGAATCCAGCAGTCGACGCACGATCGGCAAGAACCAGGGACTGAGCCGCAGGTTGGTCTGATAAGACACAATGCAGTCGTACGGCAAGGCGACGGGGATAGTCCCAGCGCCAATGCCGGACTTGCTTTCGCCCAGGAGGAATCGCTGCAAGTCGGTGACGTAGCGCTGGGCGGCGGCGTCCTGATTCTTCTTGACATCGGGGAGGGCAAGGTACATCGCGGTCAATTCTTCGTGTGCCTGGCGGTCCTGCCGTTCGAGGGTGCGCTCCCAGAGTCGGGTCAGCACGGTCTCGACCGGAATCACGTCCCCTTGATAAATGATGTAGCCGTGCTCGGCCTGCAAATGCGTGGCCCGCTCGCCGATAGTAAGAGTCTTCTTGCACAACGGGCATTCGGTCGGACGCTTGGTTTCGAGTTGCTGGAGAAGCGTGCGGATGCGGTCGTCGGGGATCTGCTGCTGGCGCAGAAACTGCATGAGAGGGATGGGGGCGTCGAGCGGCGGCGCCTCCAGCGCCTCGATGATGCGCAGCAAATGCTCATCACTCTTGTTGGCGTGATAGGCCCAAAGCGTGGCCGCGGCGGACTGACGCAAATCGGCATTGGGTTCCACCAAGAAACGCCAGAGCAACGGCTCCATGGCGTCGAGCCGACCCTGGGTGCGTACGGTCTGTTCAATGCGGCGTAAGGCCCAGGCGCGCACGCGGAGAACGGACGATGCCAGCAAGCTCTCGGTCGCCATCCGGGCGTCGATGGCGCTCAGCACCATGCCGACGCGCGTTGGAATATGCTGCGTGTCGAACTGGCCGGCGGCCTGCTCTTCAACCCACTGGCGCAGGCTCCGCTCGGTGGGGTGCCAAAGCTGCGCCGACACGCCCGGGGAATAGGTGAACCGGTCCCTGTGATTGCGGCGTGTGAACACCGTATAAAAGACCGGATCTGCCGACAACGGCAACTGGCGCAGGCCGACCACCGGCCGGATCGCCCCCTCCGTGATGGTGGCCCCTTCGTTCGGCCGCCGCGGCGCAGCTCCGCGACTGCACTGGATCGTCATTTCCAGATCGGCAGGCAGCCCCGTGCAGTCAAGCAGGAGCTTGCCCGCGTCGGCATCGGTGCACAGCGCGATCACGTCAGCCAAGGGTGGCGGCGGCGGATCGACCAGCCACGCCAGCAATTCCTCCGTCGAATTCGGACGAGGGCCCACCTCGGGACTCAACAGCAATCGGAATACCGTCAAGAACTTCTTGGGCCATTCGGCGAGCAATTGCTCCGCAGGAGCGCCGATCTGCTCAGCCCAAACATGGATGTTGTTGCGCGGCAGCTGGGTCAGCACGCTCTCCAGTTCGCGCCAGTGAGCATCGAGGAAAGTCGCCCATGGCCTGCCCTGTTCCCGTGCGAGCTTGGTCAAATCGGCCCCGGTGAGCAGGCTGTAGGCAAGCGCTCCCCAGGCGTACAGGTCGGCGCGCGCGTCGGGCCGTTTGTTCGGATCGAAGCACTCCGGCGCCGAGTAGCCGCGTGCGAAGCGGTCCGTGGGGAACAACCGCTGCCAGGCAGCGGCCGATGTCTGGTCCTTGAGCAGGGCGCTCTGTTGCGATAGCACCATCTCGGTGCCGACGAAATGCACCCGATCGCTGGCATCGATCAATAGCGACGTCGGGCCCAGCCCAAGGAGCATTAAACCCTCGGCATGCGCCTGTTGAATGAACTCCAGGAGTTCCGCCAGCACCGACAGGAGCGACGAGACTGGTAAGATCTGCTGTTGCCAATCCGGAGTGAACTGCCCTTGCGGACGCGTGTAAACAACGATCGGCTCATTGCCATGCGCCATCTCCTCGGCAAAGACGAATGGATCGCGTGTATTCTGGATCTCCAAGAGGTCGAGCGGCTCGGGCCAAAGATTGGAATGGCGATTGCCCAGAATCGTTCGAACTTCAGCCCGCGCCAGCGCCCGGCGTTGTTGCACGTAGGTGGGATCGTCGAGAATGGGATAGCGATTCGTGCGCAGGAAGACGTCCAGCCATTCGACGTCGTCGGTTTCACGGACCCGTTTGGCGGTGAAGTCGAAGTTGTAGAAGATCTTCTTGCCCGTGTAGAGCCCGTGCCAGGGAGTCTCACGCACGACGGAGGTGACGACATACCCACCCGGTTGATGCCCGGGTCCGGCCCCCTCCAGACGTTCGCCGACCTTCAGTTTCATGCGTTTATTATTACGATTCGCGACCGCGGCATGAAGCGCCAATCGGGAAATGTTCGGACGCAGATTCCGGTGCTACGCTCCCCATGTGTTTCGGCAGCGTTCTCCCACGGCGCGCATTCGCAACTCCACCTATCCAGTGGGTCAATTGTTTGGTGAAAATCACAAGTTTGCCAGTTCCATGCAAACCTGCGCCTATCGGTGAGATTCTTGGCCTCGATGGGCCGCCTGATTCGAGTAGTTACACCGGGCCACTACCCTCAGAAAGCCTTGCATTGCGCCAATTCATCGCGTACACTTCTAGATGTCGTGGTGTAACAAAGTTTCACCGGTGAATTGGGCTGATGCTTCTGAATCGCTTATTGGTTGTGATGCTCATCTGCTGCGTGATGGTGCGCGAGAACTTTCCGTCTCTTGTCACCTCGGTCTCCGGTGCCTGCCATTTCCAGGCTTGCCTCCATCCCGATGAATATGCAGCTACGCACGAGGACAGTTTGGTCCCGGTCTCGCTGGACGAGGATTCGGAAGTCTTTGATGATGAAATTCCTGGTCGGGACGAATTTCCACCCGAAGACGGTGAGATCCCTGTCGTTCTGGAGAGCGACCTCGATCTGGAAGTCGACGAGGTGGTCTGCCCAGGTGTTTTTAACCCCCGTCTCGGACTGGTGAGCCCTTGTCTCCTTCATGAGTACAACCCCACTTCGTTTGCCTCCTTCAATTCTTTCTGTATTCTCAAAAAACTCCGAACTTGATTGACGTCTGTACCAGTTCTCAGGGCGCCATCGCCCCGCGGTACGCGCATGCGCAGATTCTCTCCTGATCCACTGCGCAGGGCTTTCTGCCTAAAGCGAATTCCGTTGTACCACAGCTAAACAATCGAAGTCCGCGGCCGTCGGTGATAATCCCGGACGAGTCGGCAGGCTCGGATACGTTCTATCTCGCAAAGAAGTGGGAGGTCCGATGATGAGCGATCATAACCATTCCGTCCCTCAGGCAGTAACTGGTGGTATTCCAAATTCTCGGCCGCGGCAGACCAGACTCCCTGAGTTAACCCTTCCTGGCGCGTTGAGCGATGGCGGAGCGGATGGCTCGCCGGCGGTAACGCCGCGCTTTACCGCCGAGACTTTGAGACGCGACGCACTCGCGGGAGTGATCACTGGCCTGATGGCGATCCCGCTGACGGTCGGCATCTGCTTGATGTCTGAGTACCCAGTCCAGCTGGGGCTCGCCACGGTCATCGCCGCTTGCGTAATCAGCTTTACCTTCTATTTGTTCAGGCCCGGCAATCATATCGGCGTGCCCGGTGTTGCCGCCGGGTTGGCGCCGATCCTTGCAATGGGCATCCATCAGTTCGGACGGGAGAACATGCCCTGGCTCATCTTTCTGACTTCACTCTTTCAGGCGGTGGTATGGCGTTACCAACTCGCCAATTACATTCTCAAGGCCGTCCCGCATTTTTTGATTGAAGGTCTGCTCGCGGGAGTGGGCCTCAAAATTGCCATGAAGTTCGTGCCGTACACCTACGAGACGGTCGGCCATTCCGACCTGTTCTGGACCGGCGAGCGCGCCCTTGTGATGCTATGCTCCGCGGTCGGGTTTGTTTTGTTCGTTTACCTCTACAAGCGGTTCAAGGACACGAGTCCAGGGGTTCCTTACATTGCCGTCATCGCGGGGAGTATCTGGTTGGCGTTCTACGTGAAATTCCCCATGCTGCACGTCGAGCCGATGGAATTTGTGCTCGCCTGGCCCTTGCCCGACTTTGCCAGCATCACTCCGACCATGCATGTCCAGATGGTGCTGTACGCCTTGATGCTGATGCTGATCGACGTCATCGAGCAGGTGATGAGCAACGCTGCCATCGAGCAGATTGATCCACTTGGGCGCAAGTCGGATTCAAACAACAGCCTGCTCGTCATGTGGGTCGGCAACATGATGTCGAGCTTTTTTGGCGGCATGACGAATCTGGACGGGCTGGCGAAAAGCCAGACCAACCGCATGGCGGGCGCGGTCACGAAGATGTCGTGCCTGATTGTCGCGGCGGTGCTCGGGGTCGTGCTGGCGTTCCCCGCACTGCTTGCCTGGCTGCCAGAGTTCTCTCTCGCCGTGCTAATGGTCTTCACAGGCTGGAAGATGATCGCCGGGATGTACAACGTTGCCCACGAAGGCCCCTACGCATTCGGCGTGGCAATGTTTTGTGGCTATCTCGTTTTCCAGCTCGGCATCTTTGAGGGGTTGCTCGCGGCCCTCATCTTGCACAGTTTCATCACCTGCGTGATCTACAAGCACGACCACGTGCCTACCCTCGTGATCTTCAAGAAATTCATCAAGCTATTCACCGAGACCGTTCATCCGCACGCGACCAGCACGATGGACGTGAACGAGTGCGCGGACTCGGGCGGCCTGGTCTACAGCAGCATTTGCCGCTCAGGCACCGAGAAGAAAAACCTCGACGACTTCATCGCGGATTGGTCTTTTGGCGTCAATCACCACAACATTCTGAGCGTCGTGAGCACCTACGACTCGGATGGTCTGCTGTGGGGAACGTTCGCCAAGGATCTTCGCACGGGGCACTTCCACATTCGCCGTTACTTCGAGCATCTCTTCGAACTAGAAGATGTCAAGGTGCATTTCGAGACCGGCGAAACGCGGCAGTATCACGATATCTTCATCCGGTCCGGCTCCTACGCGTTTTCCTATCGCAAGAAGGGCGTCATCGTGCATATCCCGGCACGCTACTCCTTTGTGTGCAAGAAGGAAAAGACCGGCTGGTATATTCTCGAACATCACTCCTCCGAATTTCCCTCCAAATGAATCGACCGCTTGCGGCTTGGCACTCAAAAGTCGCCACGCAATCGCAATGCTGCGAGCGGCAAACTAGAAAGAAAGGATCCGACCGTGAACATGGACATCGAACTCGTCAAGCTCATCGCGTACTGCGCGATCCCCGTTGTCGTACTCCTGGCTGGCAGCATCTCCATCATCAAGCAAGGGCACGTCGGCGTCGCGGTCTTGTTTGGGAAATTCAGCCGACTGCTGCGGCCTGGGCTCAATTTCCGTATTCCATTCGTCGAGAGAGTGTTCCGTAGCGTTTCGCTGCAGCTCCGATCGGCTGAGCTGGAGTTCCAGGCGATCACGGGGGATCAGGCGAATGTCAACTTCAAGGCCCTGATCATCTACACCGTTGCCGATGGAAGCGAGGAGACCATCATGAAGGCAGCGTTCAAGTTCACCGACGAACGCAGTTTCATGCAATCGCTGATCCGCAGCATCGAGGGGTCGATTCGCTCGTTCGTGGCCATCAAGAAGCAAAGCGAAATCCTGGCGCTCCGGCGCGAGATTGTGGACGAGGTCAATTCGTACATCGAACACGAGCTCCAGGACTGGGGCTTTCACCTGGTTGCCTTGCAGATCAACGATATCTCGTTCGACGAAGCGATCCTGCGCTCGATGGCCCAGGTGGTCGCCTCGAACAATATGATGCTTGCCGCGCAGAACGAGGCTCAGGCACAGTTCATCACCAAGACCCGGGTCGCCGAGGCTGAGGCCCAGGCAAAAAGGCTGGTCGCCCAGGCCGAGAAGGACGTGGACAAGCTCCGCGGTGAAGGCAATGCCCTGCTCCGCAAGCAGATTGCCCTTGGCCTGGCCGATGCCGGCCAGACGATGGAGTCAGGGGGCGTTCCCCCTGAGTTCATGCTCTACACCATGTGGCTAGATGCGATGAAGCTCGTTGCTACAAACAGCCATGGCAACATCCTCTCGTTCGATGGTTCGATGGAAGGTTTCAACAAGACGATGAGGCAAATGACGCAGCTGAGCAGGACGTCAGTCACCTCGAACGGCTCGACCGACTAGCCCAGGATTGAAGGCGGCGGGCAGGGGGGTCACCTGCCCGCCGCCTTCACCACGCGGTGGACCGACTCGGCGATGCGCTCTTCGACGTCGCCGGCCCAGCGCAGGGCCGGTCGGCCATACTCGTACAGGTTCGGGCCCCCTTCGTAACCCCCTTCGAGCCAGACGCGGCGCGAGGGGATGTACGAGATCATGTCGTCCGCGTAGCCGCACACCCAGGTGCCCGGACCGTACTTCACCTTGAAGCGCAGGGCATAATCGACAACCGTCTCCGCCCCCATGCCGATCATCAGCATCTCCGTGCCAAGCCGCCAGGCGTGGATCGGGTAGGGATACGTTGGTGCGAATTGCTCACCCGCGTCTAGCTTGCCCAGCATCCGCTCCGCCCAGCGTTTGCGAATGCCGTTGGTGTCCTTTGCAAACACCTGCAAATCCTTGCGCGTCATGACCTGCTCGTAGGGCAATTCGACGTACTCGAAGGCCGAGCGCAAGCCCGGCGATACCGCCTTCATCGGCTTCTTCATTGCCGCTTCGACCGCATCCGACAGCATGTGGCCATACTTTTCACACAGCTCGACCTTTCGCCTAGGCAAGGGATTCTGATCGCCGCCGCAGGTATTGACGAACATCGCCAGCGCCCCGGGATGGCTCTGCTCCAGGGCGAGCTGGGCAAACCCGGGGTAATCGCCGCACCACTTGGTGAAGCTCAGCGTCGTCGGATGGCAGGCATAGCCGAAGAGAATCGCGACCAGCTTCTTGTCCGCCCCCGTCACCGTCATCACCGGCACGGAATGATCGACAGGCCCTTTCAGCGGCACTCCCTTCGCCAGCAGCATCGGCACATCGGTCTCGCGGTTATTGCGGCGATTGACGGCAAAGTCGGTGCGCCCCGCGCCGATTGCCAGCGTCGCCGGCGCCAGCTTGGTGATCGCGTCGGAAATCATCTCGACCATCTTGACTTCCATGAGTGCGGTGTACTCGTCCACCAATTTGACCTGCTCCGCCTCGATCGGATAGTAATCGACGAGATCAAGCCCAAGCCGAGGGCCGCAATGGTTGTGCGAAAACGTGATCATCACCTGATGGCGTTCGAGTTTGAGTTGCTTTTTGAGCTGAACGAAGACGCGATCGCTCATCTCCTTCGGGACGCCCTGGAAATCGCTCGTCACGAGGACGGCGCGATTCCCCTTGGGGTCTTCGAGAGCGAGCGCCTTCATCCAGATGTCGTGCAGCTTGCCGTCGGGCGGCCGCTTGGACCCGTAGCCTGCCAGCCAGACGCCTTTCTCGGGCGTGATGATCGCCTTGGCGACCCCAGCCTTCCAGCCCGGTTCCTGCCCCGGCGCCGGCGCCGTAACCAGGGCGATGCAGATGGTTAGAAAGAGCCGCAACAGAAGACCAGGCTTGCACGTGAGATGCATGAGGGGACTCCACGGTGGCAAAGACGGATGCGGCTTTCTTATCCTTCTCCCACACCAAAGTGGAGGGGGCGCGAGCAAATAGAAAGAACGGACCCTGACGTACGTGAGATTCTTCGTTCCCAAACTTCTCCGGTCCGTTTGCGATGCGAGCCGGGCGTGGCGTTCAAACCCTGAGCGCCAGCGAGTGGATCGCAGAAGGGCTCGCGGTTGCCCTACTGACTTGCAGCCGCCTAGTAAAACATCCCAGGTTCTCGCATCCAAGGGATCACATGTGGAAATCCCTGCATTGATCTAACTGATTTGAATTCAATCGGTTATGACACGGATTTTGGTGATTTCTCAACAGATGGGGGGGGTAGGGGCACCGATGGTATAACAACGTAAAACGATATTCCCACCCGCATGAAATCCTTGGAACGGGAGAGAACCCCGAACCGTGTTGGGGACTGCTCTCGGGCAATCCAGCACAGTAGTGCTAGACAACCACGCGGGTTCGTTTACCATGCGAGCCAGGCGGGAGCGGGAACGGTGCCGCGGCCCTACGAACCTTCCCGCGGCAGCACGCCGGCCTGCCTGGACGGAGCGGAGATTGGTTGATGGTACTTTGCGGCTTGGCGTGAAGTTCACTCAAACTCGGCGAACTGGTGGACTTCCAGGAGGACCACGGAGCGAAGGGATTCGTAGATCACATAATAGAAGACGATGGGCCGCAGGATGCCGTGGCATACGATCCCGCCGCCGACGAGCTTGTGGAATTCGGGATCGCCCCACCCGTGCGGATCGTTGGTGAGTCGGCGGACAGCCTCGAACAGGATTTGCTTGAACTCTGCCAGTTTCCCTGCTTGCTTGGCGGCTGCCGCGATGGCCTCGATGTGCTGGGTGGCTGCCGGAATATGTTCGAGCTTGTAATCGCCCGCTGGTTCTGGGCTCATGCGGGCCTCTCCCATCGAATATCACAGATTGGCAATGATCTGCTCCAGCGGCGGCTCCTTGCCGAGTTGGGCCAAGATCTCTTCCTGGGTAAACTGAATTTCCTTCTGGGTGAGCGCGTGCATCGCCTTCAGGTCGGCAGCGCGTTCGGCCTCGGCCTTCGCCAGTTGCGCACGCAACTGGTCGCGCTCCTCGATGAGCTCGGCGCATTGCCGCTGCCAAGCCTGGCACTGCTCCGCCAGGTTCGACGCTCCATTGGTTTCAGTTGAAGTGGCCATGTTCGCTCCTTTGCTTCTTGTAGGTTACCATGCATGACTCATTCTCGCCAGCAAAAAGGACCAAACCCGCTGAGGCCGACGGCGGCGTAGAAAGCGATGCTTTGCGGCTTTGCGTGAGATTTTTCGTTCCCGGACGCCCCCGGTTCGTTTACAATGCGAGCCGGGCGGGAGCGGGACCGGTGCCGCGGCCCTACGAACCTTCCCGCGGCAGCACGCCGGCCTGCCTGGACGGCGCGGAGATTGGTTATGGCCAAAAAAGCGAGATCGCCCTCCGAAGAATCACCCGAAGACCTCGCCTGCCGACGCATTGAAGAGGCTCGTCGCACGAGGGTGAGCAAGCTGGATCTAAGCCGGCTCCGACTGACGACGATCCCAGAGACTATCGGGCAACTCGGCGAACTCCAACGACTTTATCTCCACCACAATTATTTGACAAGCGTCCCGGAGACCATCGGGCACCTCGTTAAGCTTCAGGTACTTGACCTATCCGGCAATGAATTGACAAGCGTGCCGGAGACGATTGGGAAATTGGCTCAACTCAAAAGACTCAGCCTGTCCGCCAATTTGCTGACGACCGTTCCGGAAACGCTCGGCCAGCTCAGGCAACTACAACAACTTCACCTGTCCGAAAATCGATTAAAAAGCGTACCGGAGTCGCTGGGGCAACTCGCCAAACTTCAGAAACTTAGCCTATACAACAATCAATTGACGAGCCTGCCGGAGACCTTCGGGCGACTCGTCCAACTTCAGGTACTTAACCTATTCAACAATCAAATAACAAGCGTCTCGGAGACGCTCGGTGAACTCACACAACTTCTGACGCTTGATCTGGACGATAATCGATTGACGAGCGTGCCGGAGGCTCTGAGAAAGCTTCCGAACCTCGAGCGACTTTTTTTGCACCGCAACGATGCCCTCGGCATTCCCGCCGATGTCCTTGGACCAACGTGGCGGGATGTCTCGGGGAATAGGCCCGCCGCCTCACCCCGAGCAATTCTCGATTATTACTTCAGGATGAACCGGCCAGGCGGTGGACGCCCGCTGAATGAAGCCAAGATGATCCTCGTCGGCTGGGGCGCCGTCGGCAAGACATCCCTCGTGGAACGCCTCGTCCACAACCGCTTCGACGACAAGCAGGCGAAGACCGAAGGCATCGCCATCACCAACTGGCCGCTCAAGCTCAACGGGAACGAAGACATTCGGCTCAACGTCTGGGATTTCGGCGGGCAGGAGATCATGCACGGCACGCATCAGTTCTTCCTGTCCAAACGCAGCCTGTATCTTCTGGTTCTCAACGGCCGCCAGGGGCATGAAGACGCCGACGCCGAGTATTGGCTCACGCTCATCGAGAGCTTTGGGCCGGAGTGTCCGGTGCTCGTCGTCCTCAACAAGATCGACGAGCAGCCGTTCGATTTGAATCGCGGCGCGCTCCAACAAAAATACCCCCAAATCCGCGGCTTCGTCCGCACCGATTGCAAGACCGAGCGCGGCTTGGACGAATTGAAAAAAGCGATCGAGCACGAAACCAATCAGTTGCACGACCTGCGGGCGAAGTTCCCGGCCAGCTGGTTCACCATCAAGGAGGAGATTCCCAAGTCGGCCAAGAACTTCATGACGTTCCCGGAGTACCGCACGTTTTGCAGCCAGAACGGCGAAAAGGACGAAGCCGAGCAGGACAAGCTGGCGGATTTCTTGCACTGCCTGGGCATCGCCCTCAATTTTCGCGACGATCCGCGCTTGCGCAGCACGCACGTCTTGAATCCGCACTGGATCACCAAGGGGATTTACACGATCCTCAACGACAAGACGCTGGAAAACGAGAAGGGGCTCTTTCGCGATGCCGACTTGACCCGGATTCTTGCTCCCCTCGAATTCCCGCGCGAGATGCACAGCTATGTGACCGACCTGATGAAGAAATTCCAGCAGTGTTTTCTCTTCCACGACCAGGAAGGGCAATACCTGATTCCGCAACTGTTGCCGAAGGAGGAGCCGAAGGCGGCACTGGAGTACAAGGCCGAGGAGTGCCTGAATTTCGAGTATCACTACCGGATCGTTCCGGAGGGGTTGCTGCCTCGCTTCATCGTGCGGACCCACGTGATGAGCAAGAATCCCGAGCGGTGGCGAACGGGCGTGATCCTGTCGTTCGAAGGAAACACGGCCCTTGTGAAGGCCGATGCTCATGACCGCAAGGTGACGATCCGCGTGCGCGGCAGCAAGGAAGGCCGGCGGCGCTTGCTGGCGATCATCCGTTCCGACTTCGAGCGCATCCACGCCGACATCCGCAACCTGAATCCGCAAGAGATGGTGCCGGTGCCGGAGCATCCGACGATTGCATTCAAGTATCCCGATCTCTGCACGATGGAGCGGGACGGCGTCGGCAAGATGCCGTTCGTCGTCGATGGCAAGGTGTTTGCCCAGGACATCCAGGAGTTGCTGAACGGCGTCGATCTCGAAGGGACGCGCCGCAAAGAGCGCGATCCCATGGAACGTTCAACCGACGCGATTCGGTTGTTCTACAGCTACTCGCACAAGGATGAGCCGTTGCGCCAGGAGCTGGAAACCCATCTCAAGCTGCTCGAACGGCGAGGCTTGATCGCGCCGTGGCATGAATACATGGTCGGGGCGGGGACGGAATGGAAGGGGCAAATTCACGAACATTTGAATCACGCCGACGTAATCCTGCTCTTGATTAGCGCGGATTTTCTCGCCTCGGATTATTGCTACGACATCGAGATGAAGCGGGCGATGGAGCGGCACGACGCCAAGGAATCGCAGGTCATCCCCGTGATCCTACGCGCGGTCAACTGGGACGCGGCGCCGTTCGCCAAGCTCCAGGCGTTGCCCGTGGGCGGCAAAGCGGTTGCCACCTGGCCCGACAAGGACACCGCGTGGCAGAACGTTTCGGCGGGGATTGAGAAGGCGGTCCACGAGTTGCGCAAACGGCGCGGACACGACTAGTTTGTTGCCTCGTGCCTTTCCCGTTGGACGCGAAGACGTCGGGCCTCCCGATGCGATCCTTCACGCACTCGGCAATGCATCGCTCTGGTTCTGCGGGGCTTTATGCACAACGCTAGCCCGTTCCAGGGCCGCGCTGATGTTGGGGCAGATGTTCTCGCGGCCGACATGTCTCTCAAATTCAGCCATGTGCATGAGTTTGGCTGGCTGCGTCCGGGCGCCGCACAGGATCAGGATGCGTCCCGCACCGTGCAGGGCATCGGCAAGGTCTTCCAGTGCGAGCAGACCAGTGGCATCGATTGCCGTCATGTTGCGCAAGCGCAAGATAACGACCGGCGTGAGCTCGTCCAGGTGATCGGTGACCGCCGCCAGCTTCTCCGTTGTTCCGAACAGGAATGGGCCGTGAATGCGGATGACCGTGACGTAATCCGGGATGTGTTTGTCCTGCAAAATGTGGGCGCGGCCTTCCTCGATGTATTTTTTGGTGACCTTGATCACGGTCGTCGTCTGGGCCACCTTGCGAATGAACAAAAGGGCGGCCAGCACGATGCCGAACTCGACAGCAATCGTGAGGTCCGCAAAGACGGTGAGCGAGAACGTGACGAGCCAGACGCTGATCGTCGCAAATGACAGCTTGAGGAGTTTCGGGATTTCGCGCCATTCCCCCATGTTGTAGGACACGACCAGCAAGATTGCCGAGAGAACCGCCAGCGGAATGTACTGCGCCAGCGGCGCCGCAAACAGTAAGACGGCCAATAGCGTCATGGCGTGGATCATGCCCGCGATGGGAGTTTTGGCGCCAGATCGCACATTGGTGGCCGTCCGCGCGATGGCGCCCGTTGCTGGCAGGCCACCAAAGAACGGCGCCGCGATGTTGGCAATCCCCTGGGCCACCAGCTCGACGTTGGGGTTGTGCTTGTCGCCGCTCATCCGGTCGGCAACTACTGCAGACATCAGCGACTCGATGGCGCCCAACAGGGCCACCGTCAACGCTGGCGAAAGCAACGGCACAATCATATCCGGCCTGAACTCCGGCACGACGAACTGCGGCAGACCCGACGGAATGCCGCCAAACCGGGAACCAATCGTTTCGACAGGGAGTTGCAGACCCCACACCACCGCGGTGCCGAGCAGGAGCGCAACGATGTAGCCGGGCACGCGGCTGAGGAACTTCATGCAAAGGATGATGGCAACCAGCGCTCCACTCGCCAGCAGCGTCGATGCCAAGGAGAGGGTATGAAAATGCTGCACGATGGATTCGACGCGGCCCAGAAACTCGCCCGGCACGATTTCCATTTGCAGGCCGAAGAAGTCCTTGATCTGCGTACTGGCGATGAGTACGGCGATGCCGTTCGTAAACCCAATGACGACCGGGCGTGGAATGAATCTCACCGCGGCGCCGAGCCCCGTCAACCCCAGTAGCACCAGTATGATTCCCGCCATGATCGTGCAAAGCAGCAAGCCATTGACGCCATGCTGCGCGACGATGCCATGGACGATGACGACGAATGCCCCGGTTGGCCCGCCGACCTGAAGTCTCGAACCGCCGAGCGCGGAGATCAGGAAGCCTGCAATCACCGCGCAATACAGTCCGGATTCTGGCGGCACGTTGGAGGAGATGGCAAATGCCATGGCGAGCGGAAGTGCCACCAGCCCAACTGTCAAACCGGCGATCAAGTCCAGCAGGAACTTATGAGCATTGTAGTCGCGGAGCGATTCCACGAGCTTGGGCATCATGCCGTCCTTCATCACAAGTTCTCCTGCCGCGTCTGCTTCGTATTCAGCATGTAGGCAATTTAACAATGCTGGAGCACTCGAACAAGTGCGACCGGAGACGCCGTGGTACGCGAGTCTGTCGGCACACGCTGATGAATGCCTCACGCAAAATCGCAAAGGCAATGGAGGAATTTGCCGCCTTTACGTGAACTTGATCTGGCCGGCTGGGCGGTGCAAGGGATTCAGCCTACAACGTGTGCATGAAACCTCTATTTGCTGCCACAATTCTCGCGATCATGGTCCTCCCGTTGCACGCGGCTGATATGCCGATCAAGCGTGCCCTGGTCATCGGCATCGACGGCTGCCGGCCCGATGCGCTGCTCGCTGCCAAGGCTCCCAACCTGCACAAGCTCATCAAGAACGGCGCGTTCAGCGACAAGGCCCAGACCGGCGACATGACCGCCAGCGGCTCCGGCTGGGGCAGTCTGCTCACCGGTGTCTGGCGAGAGAAGCACGGCGTGCGCGGCAACGACTTCAAGCTCTCCAACTTCGCCGAGTTTCCCGACATGCTGGCGCGCATCAAGAAAGCTCGCTCCGAGAGCTTCGTCGCCTCCATCGTGCACTGGGCCCCCATTCAACAGCAGATCGTCAAGAAGGCCGATGTCAATGTCGCCTACAAGACTGACCCCGAGGTGACGACGGCCGCCGTGCAACTTCTCGCCGAGAAGAACCCCGCTCTCCTCTTCGTTCATCTTGACGACGTCGATGGGGCAGGGCACCGGCACGGGTTTCATCCCAAGCAACCCAAGTATCTGGAAGCGATTGAAAAGGTCGACAAGCAAGTCGGCGAGTTGCTCAAGGCCGTCAGCGACCGCAAGACCTATGAACAAGAAGATTGGCTAATCGTCGTCAGCACCGACCACGGCGGCTCGGGCAAAGGACACGGCCAGAACACGCCGGAACATCGCACCATCTTCGTCATTGTTAGCGGCAAGTCAGCCGCGCAAGGCGTTCTTGAACCGGCGCCGATGATCGTGGATATTGTTCCCACAGTTCTTCAGCACCTCGGCATTGCAATCAACCCCAGGTGGAATCTCGATGGTAAGGCCGTCGGCCTCAAAGCAGACCAGCCGAAAGCTGAACAGGGGCCCGTCGGCCATTGGCCGCTGATTGGCGACGCCAAAGACATCTCCGGCAACGGGTATCACGCGCTCAACCGCGGCGCCGACCTCAAAGTGGACGGCGCCATTTTCGATGGCCGCGGGGCGTATCTCGAAGTGCCAACGAAGGGGAAACTCTCGTTCGGTCTGGGGGACTTCTCGCTCGCTTGCTGGGTACACACCGAACACGCGTTAGACGACGTGCCAGGCGACATCGCGAGCCTCTATGACCTCGCGCAACGCCGTGGCTTCCATCTCACAATCAAGAGCAGTGCCGTCACGACGTCGCAGGCCAACGCGCGCCATCTTCAATTTGGCATCGACAACAACAAGCAGTCCGGCTGGTCCGATTGCGGCCGGCCGGGCAATGCGATCCTCGCCTTCGCCCTGGCGACCCATGAAGGCCAACTCTACGCCGGCACCTGCGAGCCCGGCAAGAATGAGTCGGGCCGTGTCTATCGCTATGCCATCGCGAAGAAATGGATCGATTGCGGATCGCCCGATGCCAGCAACTCCGTCACCGCTCTCGCAGTGCATGACGGTAAGCTCTACGCCGGCACGGGCAAGTATCGGCTCGGCGGCTCCGCGCTCAAAGAATCGGAGAATCTCAACCTCGGCGGTGGCATCTATCGCTATGACGGCGCTTCGAAGTGGACCTCCTGCGGCCAGCTACCCAACACCGAGGCCCTCGGCGGCTTCGTCGTTTACCGCGGCAAACTCTACGCCTCCTCCTTGTACAAGCCCGCCGGGTTCTTTCGCTACGAGGGCGAGACCAAATGGACCGATTGCGGCACCCCGGCCGGCAAGCGCGTCGAGGCCCTCGCCGTCTACGACGGCTTCCTCTACGCCAGCAGCTACGACGGCGGCCGCGTCTATCGCTACGACGGCAAGACCTGGACCGACTGCGGGCTGCTAGGCGACAACACCCAGACCTACTCGTTTGCCGTCCACCACGGCAAGCTCTACGTCGGCACCTGGCCGAGCGGCCGCGTCTATCGCTTCGAGGATGTCAACCGCTGGAAAGATGTGGGCCGACTTGGCAACGAAAAGGAGGTCATGGGCATGATCGTGCACAACGGCCGGCTGCTCGCAGGAACTTTGCCCCTGGCGGAGGTATACCAGTATGAGGCTGACGATCAATGGAAGAAGCTGGCGCAGCTCGATACGACACCGAACGTGACCTATCGCCGCGCCTGGACCGCCGCGGAGCATCAGGGCCGCGTCTACTTCAGCACGCTCCCGTCCGGGCACATCCACTCCATCGCCATGGGCCGCAGCACGACCTGGGAACACGAATTTCCGGCGGGCTGGCATCACGTCGCCGCGATCAAGCGGGGCGAAAGCCTAGAGCTTTACGTCGACGGCAAACGGGTCGCCGTCTCGGACCCCTTCACGCCGGCACTTTTCGATCTCAATACGGATGCGCCGTTACGCCTCGGTGCCGGCGCCAACGACTTCTTGCGAGGCAAACTGCGTGAGGTGCGGCTGTATCAGCGTGCGTTGAGTGACGTGGAGAGTGGTGGGCTGGCGCGACCTTGACGTCCCGTAATTCTCCGAACAAACCCGCAGCACCGGCAAGGGCGGCCGTGAGAAGCCCTCGCAGGTGCTACGGGAAAGCCGTGGTTTGATTAGTAATTGAATTGAAGCTGAAAACGCAACGTCGAGCCCTCAAAATCGCGATAAGAGACGGCGCCGGCCGTGTCCCTTGCAGAGAAGTTTGGCGTGTTCACGATACTGTATTCGACGACCAATTCCAGCTCTTTGCGGATCTGCCACTCGACGCCAATGTCGGTCTGTCGTTGATATCCGTAGGGCGCGTTGGCGATATTTCGATACCCGCCTGTGTATTGTTGATAGCGAAGATACGGGGTGAAAATGCCACACCTACTGGTTTCATGGCGGTACATGGTCATGACGTAACCACCGTGCAAATTGCGAACACCGACCTCAGTCTGTTTGTCGTTCAGACCCGGGCCTTCGCCGATTTGCCATTCCGCCTGAAAACCTAAAGGCTGAGGAAACCAAACGAAAGTGCCGGCAATGCGTTGTTCGAGTATCCCCTTGGTCCCGCCTGTTCCCTTGGGAGTGACGCCTTCAGCTCCCTTGCCCAGCGGCCGAATCTTCGAGCCTGTGACAACGTAGTCACCCCGGTATCCCTGGATGCTTCCTTCGACGATCTGGCCATTGTCCAACTGAACCGGCAACGTGAGGCGACTGACCATGTGAAGATTCAGGTTGGCCTCGGGAACCGATCCCCCCTGGCCATCGTAGGCTCCAAACGCGAAGACGCCAAAGTTATTGGAGCCCTTCATGCCGCCGCGCACGAGCGTCGCGAACAGTTTCTGATATTCGACCGGTGTCCAGTAGTAGATGACGCCCAGGTCGCGCTCGTTCGGGGCGACGGCCGTGTTCATGGCGTCGGTTCGATCGAGCGGAATGCGGTTTTGGCTAGACTGGCAGTTTTCCCAACCGTAGGGAATCTTGGAAAGACCCACGCGGAATCGGTGCACCTTGTCCGTATCAACGTAGACGTCCGCGTAAAGGTCACGTAGTTGGCCGAAAAACGTAGACGTCGTACTCCCCTGAGGCGTCGAGGCAAAATCGGGCTGCATATATACGTAAAGGTGATCGCTCACGTCACCTGAAATGATCACCCGGGCTCGGCGGATCAAGAAGTTCTCGGCGTTGCCGTTGATGGTTCGATCCCCAAAGAGGTTGGGCGTTTCTTCCTGGGTGTCCAAGGTACGGCCAAAACGAATCTGCGTGTAGCCTTTGATCGACAGCTTCTCGTACCATTTTTTCTCCCCTTCCCTTGGAACGCTGAGCGAATCGTACAACGACTGCAGGCTAAAACGGGTGCCGCCGTACAGATCGTACTCGCGTTTCGCCTGGCCTTCGGCTTTTTTCTCCTCGTCGGCGGAGCGTTTCCGCTCGGCTTCCTTTTTCAAGTACGCGGCGACGATGGCTTCCGTCGCCTGGGCGTCTTGAACCACGACGTCAGCATGTTTCACGGCGACATTAGTAGCCATGGAAACCGGAGCGGGCTCTTGGGCAGGAGCCGGATCCTGAATGATGGGGAAGCCCAAGGGGTTCGGCCGCTCCCTGGCCGCCTCGCGGGTTTGCGCGACCAGGCAATTTGCCGTAACTGCCAATACCACGAAGCTTGCGCCAACCCTGCAAAACTTCTTGATCGGTCCACGCATGGAAAAATTCTTTATCTAGACTTTACTTGGCACGATTTATGGCCCCAGGAGGCGCATGAACCTGCGATAATTACTGATTCTTGAATCTAGATCGGATACACGGGAGAAAATAAATATGAATTTCCCGTTAATACTGGATTTGCCGGTTGTAGGACGTGTTCAATTGGTCTGAAAACACCGCTTCGCCATGGCAGGCCGAGGACGGCATGCCTGGCGAGGTCCCGGTCCGCGGACACCCTACTCAATCTCGACGAGGTGAGTAAGGTGTCCCCGGAATTCCGGAATCCATCGCCGTCTATTCAGGTCACTCTTCGGTGAAAATGTCATAGAACGCCTTGCCGGAGGCGACACGTTCCGCCGCGAAGACATCGTAAAACGACCGTCCGCTCAGCTCGGTCTTTTCGGTGAAGATATCGTAGAATCCCTTCCCGCCGGCCTGGCTCTTTTCGACAAAAATATCAAAGAATCCTCCGCCGGGCGACTGGCTTTTCTCAACAAAGATGTCAAAGATTCCACCAGCGTTGAGAGCTTGTTTCGCTCGGAGGAGGTCAAAGTCGGGATCGCCGATCGGTTGCTTGGCTCGGAGGAGGTCAAAGTCGG
>SXGT01210673.1_pt1 | contig 55994 bp, 53 predicted proteins | sample 3176221 | NCBI WGS metagenome assembly SXGT01 (sample SAMN11356862, study PRJNA531348) | freshwater metagenome | isolation source: freshwater sample F1-120 | place: China: Fuxian Lake, Yuxi | collected 2017-12-25 | reverse complement strand
GTATTCGACGAAGTTGCGTCCCCACTTGCCCCACGGATGCATTCCGACACCGAGAATCGCCAGATCGCGTGTCATGCGGCACCGCCCTGCTCGTGTTCCAGCGATTCCTGCGCCGCCGCGCGGAGCGCGCCGTTTGCGTCTGGCTCGGGCGTCGCAGCGATGCTGGTAGGACCGTCGAGCTTGCGTGCGCGGCTAGAAGCACGGGGAGAGAACTGATAGATGGTGTGTTCGATGTTGTCCTCGACGAAGAGGGGGCCGAGGACGACTTCCATCTCCATGCCGATCTCGAGGTCGGCGGCGTCGGCGCCGGTGGCGAGCGGGCCCAGGATGACCATGTGCTCACGCTCCAACTCGACTGCGCACACGGTGTACGGGGCGAAGGTGCCGTCAGGTCCGTTCGGAACGTAGGGCTCGGGGGGCTGGTAGTGGTTCGTCGACCACGACCAGAGTGTGCCAGTGCGGGACAACTCGACGGTCTCGCGCGGCTCGAACGGGGCGTTCGGGTTGGCGGACACCGCGAGGTTCGGGGGCCAGAAGTAGCTGCCGGATTGCGCGCCTCGGGTACCGATCAGCGCGGGTGCGGCTTCGTCCATCGTGAACCAGCCGTCGACGGCGGGGATCCGTTCGGTCATGGGCAGCTTTCCAGTCGGGCGAGGGTCGACGTTGCTTCGGAAACGATGCGGTGGATGACGTCGGCGACCGTGGGCAGGTCGTCGATGACGCCGACGGCCTGGCCGCTGGCCATGACGCCGCTGTCGACGTGGCCGTCGACGAGCGCGGCCTTCAACAACATTGGTGTGTTCGCGGCCATGAGTACCTGTGCCCACGTCATCTCGTTGTGGCGTTTCATGGCGACGCCTTCGGACAACATCGCCTTCCAGGACAATCCCGAGAAGCGCCGAAACCCGAAGGCGTTCTTGATCGCTCGCGGCAGGCTGGTCGCAGCGCCGGAGTGCTCGAGTCGGTCGACGAGTTCAGTGCGGAGCACACGGTGCGGCATGCCGTCGACCTTCGTCGTGACGACGGTGTCGGTCACCGACTTCGTCAGGTAGTACCGCTTGACGGCGTCGGGAACAGTGCTTTCTTGCGTCAACAAGAAGCGAGTACCCATCGCAATGCCGGCCGCACCGTACGCAAGCGCAGCAACGAGGCCGCGCCCATCGAAGAATCCACCTGCCCCCAACACCGGAATGTCGACGCTGTCGCACACTTGGGGGAGCAGCAACGTGGTCGGGACCGGGCCGGTATGACCGCCGCCTTCGCCGCCCTGACAGATCACTGCGTCGACACCCCACGCCGCGACCTTCTCGGCGTGGCGACGCGCGCCGACGCTCGGGACGACACAGACGCCGGCGTCCTTCAGCTTCTTGATGAGCGCTTCTTGCGGGGCGAGCGCGAACGACGCGACCTTGACCTGTTCGCGGATCATGAGATCGAGTCGCTCGTCGATGTCGTCGGCGTCGGCGCGCAGGTTGACGCCGAACGGTCGATCGGTGCGATCCTTGACGCCCGCGATCGCGCGGGCGAGTTCGTCGTAGTTCAACGTCGCGCTGGCGATGATGCCGAGCCCGCCCGCCGAGCTCGTTGCGGCGGCCAGGCGCGCGCCAGCAACCCAGCCCATGCCGGTCTGCACGATCGGGTACTCGATGCCGAAGACATCGCACGCCGCGGTGTGCAGCGCAGCGGGCAACGCGCTCAAGGGTTCGGTACCTCTTGCTCGCGCATGCCGTTCGGATCGATGACGTCGCGGATCCACCGCAGTTCGTCTTCCGTTGGTGCGCGCGTCTCGCCGACGTCGTCGGGCACCACCAACTCGAAACCCGTCGCCGCTGTGATGTCGTCGACCGTGACTCCGGAGTGGAACGAGCGGAGGCGCATCGTTCCATCGGGCGTTTCGAAGTCGAACACGCCAAGGTTGCTGATCACGCGCGGGAGGCAATGGAACCGCGCGGCGCGCTGGCCCAATGCCGCAGCCTTGTCGTACCCGATGCCGCTCGCCACATCGACGCCAGCAACGAAGCTCTTCGGCGATTGGCTCGGTACCCAGTAGCTCGTCCGGTTGTTGATCGTGTTCCCCGGCGCGCCGCGGAAGCCGAGCAACTGCACCTTCGGAGCGTCGAGCGCACCCAACATCGCGATGTTCTGATTGCCGAAGCGGTCGATCTGGGTCGCGCCCATCATCACGTGGCGAGGTCCGTTCCAGACGATGTCGAACATCGCGCGATACGGATTCCAGGCACCGACGACGCGTTCCGCGTCGGCAACGCCGACCGGCATCACGTTCTCGATCAAGCATGCTTCGCCGTCGGTCATCACGATCTCGGGCGCAAAGGTCGCCTTGGCCAGACGGCCGCCGATCATCGGGATCGTTCCGATCGGATTCGCGAGAATCTCACCGTTGCCGCGGAACGTCTCGGCGACCGCAACGCAACACTGCTCGGCACGAGTGAAGGCTGCAGTCATGATGCGACTCGCAGTTGGTAGTCGGACTCGGAGACGTCGAGGTATTTGGCGCGGAACTCGTCCCAGACCTCATCGGACTTGGCGGTCGCGGCGTACTCGCGCTGGAACGCCTCGTCTCGCGCGTAGTCGGGTGGGCATTCGGTGAAGTGCGCCCCGTTCGGCGTTTCGACGACACCGTCGACGAAGAGGCGGCTGATCTTCAATGACTGCACTGGCCCTTCGTTGGCGAACTGCTCGGTTGGGATGATGCGTTCGACGCTCATGAAGCGGCGTTTGGCCGCCATGCACATCAGGTCGTCGAAGTACGGGTCGACGTTCAGATACTGGCCGTTGCCGCCCTGATCGCCGCGGTGCATGTGGACCAGTGCGACGTCGAGTTCGAGTGCGGGCATCGCAACGAGCGTGTCGCCCGAGTACGGACACTCGACCGTGCGCAGGTCGGGGTTGGCGGCGAGGATGTCCGAGCCGAGCCCGACGCGGGTCGGCAGGTACGGCAACCGCCAGGCCGCAGCCTGGAGACCGAGGAGGAACATCCCCTCGTCGAGTTCGGTTGCGGTCACCGCGCCCGACTGGCGCGCGTTGCGGAAGTGGGGTTCGAGCGGAATCGAGTCGAGCGAGACGAAGGCGTAGCTGATGTGGCGCACCTTGCCGGCTCGACACAACAGACCGACATCGGGTCCGCCGTAGCTCACGAGATGGAGGTCCTTCACGTCGGACCGAAGGAGGGCCCGCACGATCGCCATCGGCTTGCGGCGAGAGCCCCAACCGCCGATACCGACCGTCATGCCGTCGCGGATCTCACCGACGATCTCGTCGAGCGACACCCGCTTGTCCGGTACTCCCACGTGGCCTCCCGACCGACCTGATCTGACGGCGCGTCAGATTACGGGAGGCCAGATCGTTTTGTTCAGCCCAAGCATGCTCAGCGGGCGCGACAACCCGCGCCACGTGATCTCAGGGCAGTCGCAGGCTCCCGCGGTCCATCGGTGGGGTGGGCGCGTGCCTCGTAAAGTCATCACCCATGAGCGATCCGTTCGATCTCCGGTCGTATTTCGCCGGTCGCAGTGTGTTGGTGACCGGCGGAGCCCGCGGGCTTGGGCGCGGCATCGCCGAACGCTTCCTCGACGCGGGCGCCGACGTCGTCATCTGCGGGCGGAACCAGCCCGACGAGTTGCCGGCCGGCGGGAGTCGACAGGCAAGCTTCGTGGCCGCCGATGTTCGCGACCCGGAGCAGTCGCAAAGGGTGATCGATGCCTGCGTCGAACGGCACGGTCGACTCGACGTGCTGGTGAACAACGCCGGTGGCGCGCCGCCGAGCGATACCGCTACGGCATCGCCCCGTTTTTCGACATCGATCATCACCTTGAACCTGATCGCGCCGCTCGTGCTCGCCCAGCAAGCCAACGTGGTGATGCAACGTCAGCCCGAGGGTGGCGCGATCGTCAACATCGCGTCGGTGTCGGGCCTGCGTCCTTCGCCCAACACCGCAGCGTACGGCGCAGCGAAAGCTGGACTCATCAACCTGACCGCCACCCTCGGCGTCGAGTTCGCGCCGAGGGTGCGGGTCAACTGCGTGAGCGCCGGGTACATCGTGACCGAGCAGGCGCATCTCTTCTACGGCGACGAGGCCGGCATCGCGGCAGTGGGGCGGACGATTCCGCTCGGGCACATGGCGGCGCTCGACGAGATCGCTGATGTCGTCGTGTTCTGTGCGTCGTCACTTGCCCGCTACGTGTGCGGTGAGAACATCGTGGTGCATGGCGGTGGCGAGAACCCCGCCTACATGGACGCGGCGTCCGCCGATCGGCCAAGCTGACGTCATGAGCGAAGCTGCGATTCCCGCCCTGCGGTCGTTGCGCGACCACGCGCTGACGATTGCGAGGAGCTTGGCCGACGACGAATGGAATCTCGCGTCTGACTGCGCAGGATGGACTGTCCGCGACGTCTACGCCCACCTGGGCGGGGTGCTGCACGGGGTGGTCGATCCCGCGTTCATGCGCGCGGGTGACGACCCGAACGACATGGAAGGCGCCATGGAGGTCGGGGTGACCGAGCGTCGCACCTGGCCCGTTGCCGAGGTGCTCGCCGAGTACGAGACGTACTCGAGCCAGGCGATCGACAACTTTGCGGCCTTGCAAGGCGGCGACATGGGCGCGATGGAGATTCCGATGGGCAACCTCGGCACGCACCCGCTGCACCTGTTGGCGAACGCGTTCGTGTTCGATACCTACTGCCACCTGCGGAACGACCTGATTGCGCCATTCGGTCCGCTCGATCGCGTTCCGCCGGCGGCGGCCGCCGACGTGCTCGCTCCGACCGTGGAGTGGATGGTCGCGGGTTGGCCGCAGATGTGCGATCTGGCGTTCATGGACGCGCCGGTGTTGGTCGAACTCGTCGGCGAGGGCGGGGGATCGTTCCTCATCGGTGGCGACGGCGCGCCGCGTGCGACGGTGACGTCGACGCCCGACGCGTTCGTGCGGTGGGGCACTCAGCGTCGCTCGTGGCGCGACGAAGGCGTCACGATCTCCGGCGACGAGGCCTACGCCGCTCAGTTCCTCGACGCCACGAACATCATCTGACGATCCACCTCGTTCGTCGAGCGCTTTCTGTGAAGAACGACGGAAAGCGCTGACTGAACGGGGCGGGACTACCCTCGCGGCGATGACGGAGCGGGTGGGCGAGATCGTCGCGGGGCTGGCGGCCGAATACGTTGCGATGCACGAGCTTCCTGGCCTGGCGTGGGGCGTCGTTCGGGGCGGCGAGCTGATCGCGGGTCACGACACCGACTCCGTGTACCGCATCGCGTCGATGACCAAGAGCTTCACGTGCGCGGCGGTCCTCGGGCTGCGCGACGACGGTGTGTTGGCGCTCGACGACGCGATCGCAACGCATGCGCCCGAACTCGCCCACATCGTCGGGCCGACGCGCGACTCGCCGCCGATCACCATCCGTCACCTCATGACGATGGGCGCGGGTTTCGCGACCGACGACGCCTGGGCCGACCGCCATCTCGATGCCAGCGACGACGATCTCGACGAATGGCTCGCTGCGGGAGCCTTGTTCGCGACGCCTCCCGATACGGCCTGGGAGTACTCGAATCTCGGCTTCGGGCTCCTCGGTCGGGTCGTGCTGCGCGCCACCGGTCGACCCGTGCAAGCCCACATCGCCGAACGCTTTTTCGCTGCGCTGGGCCTGCACCGAACGACCTGGGTTGCGCCCGACGACGCACGACCCGGCCACCGTGCCCGGCGCGCCGAGGGCGATGAACCGCTGCTGGGCGACGGCTCGATCGCGCCGATGGGCGGCATCTTCACCACGATGACCGACCTGGCTCGTTGGGTCGGATTCATGCTCGATGCATGGCCAGCACGTGACGATCCCGACACTGCGCCGTTGTCGCGTGCGAGTCGACGCGAGATGCAGCGCGTCCATCGCGCGTTCCCGCCGCGTGTGGTGACCGCACGCGACGGCCGGACCAGAACGATCGCCGGCGGCTACGGGTTCGGGCTCAACGTCACCCATCACGATTCGCTGGGCTGGGTGGTCAGTCACAGCGGTGGCCTGCCGGGTTTCGGGTCGAACATGCGCTGGGTGCCGAGCGCCGGCATCGGCATCATGGCGTTGTCGAATCGTACGTACGCGCCGATGGCCGAGTTCACCGCAGCCGCGCTCGGCGCGCTGGTCGCCTCTGGTGCGGTTGCAGCGATTCCGGCCGCACCGACCGATGCGTTACGCGACGCAGCCGATCGTCTCGTCGACCTCCACAACCGATGGGACGCCGCGACCGCGCTCGAACTGTTCGCCGACAACGTCGAACCCGACGATGCGTTCGATCGTCGAGCGGCCGCGACCGAGGCCTTTGCTGAGCACCGCCCGTGGCGACTCGCGCGTGTCGAGTCGCTGAGCGCGACCGAAGGAACCGCGATCGCACACGGCGAGGGCGCCGAACTCCACATCGACATCCAGTTGCACCCGCTCGTGCCGCCGAACGTGCAGTGGTACGAGGCGACGCTGTACGCCTGACGGGGTTGCGCCGCAGATCGCAGGGCAGAAGACTCGTCGCATGTATCGCGACGCACTGCTCGTCATCCACATCGTCGGTGTCACGGCCTGGCTCGGCGCGAACTGCACGCAGCTCTTCTTGGCTCCGTGGTTTGCGAAGCGTTCGTCCACCGATCACCTGGCCTGGATCGAAGCCTCCGAGGTACTCGGGCGGCGCTACTACAACGTCGCCGGGATGATCATTGGCGTCACCGGTGTGCTCCTGGTGCTCGAGACGGGCTATGGCTGGTCGGCGGGCTTCGTCCCGGTCGGGATCTCGGTGCTGTTCGTCGGCGCGATGCTCGGGATCTTCGTGTTCACCAAACTTGCCCAACAACAGGCGGAGATGGTGCGGGCCGCGAACCCCGGCGCGGCTGCAATCGGGTCGAAGCTCATGGCGTTCGCAGTCTTGGACTCGCTGTTGGTCGTGGCCGCGATCGTTGCGATGGTGACGAAATGGGGCGCGTGACGGGACGGTGGCACGTGCGTGAGTAACGGCGGGGTACCGGCGTAAGTAGCCGTACTCTCCCCGGCGAGGGTGGCGGGCCCGACACTTGGACGATGCACACCAAGACACTGCTTGGCCTCGTCGCCTGCGGGCTGGCCGTCGTCGTTCCTGTCGGATTCGACGTGGCGCGTTCGACCATCGCGCAGGCCGCGGACTCGGACACTTTTCCGGATTTCGACGGGGACGGCAACGCAGACCTCGTCGTGACCGCCGAGCGCGAGACGATCAACGGGATCCCCAACGTCGGCGCGGTCACCGTGTTCTACGGGGGCGACGAGGCGCCCGGTCAACACGGCAGCTTCATGGTGTTCCAAGATGCTGCGGGCGTTCACGGCGTTTCCGACCAGAACGACTTCTTCGGGAGAGCGTGGGACGCAGGTGACTTCAACGGCGACGGGCATCTCGACCTCGTCGTCGGGGTGAACGAACGCTCGGTGAAGGTCAACGGTGGCGCCATCCAAGTGTTCTGGGGGAGCGCGAACGGGTTGACGAAGCAGGGCAACCGTCTCATCGACCAAGACTCGCCGGGCGTTCCCGACACGGTGGAAGCCGGCGACGGATTCGGCGCCGACCTCGCCGCAGGTGACTTCGACGGTGATGGCGATTCGGATCTGGCGGTCGCGGCACCGGGTGAGCGGGCCAACGGCGTGGCTGGCGGTGCCGTCTTCGTGTTCGACGGCGCCGCGGGCTCCGATCTCGTCTTCGACCGGATCGTGCGTCAGGGGCTCGGCGGCATTCCCGGCCAGCCCGAAGCCGACGACTTGTTCGGCGCCGGAATCGTTGCGGGCAACTTCGACGGCGGTGTGTATGCGGATCTCGCGATCGGCGCCTCGGGCGAGGACATCGGCGCGGTGACCGACAGCGGCTGGCTTGTCGTGGTCGAGGGTTCGGCCTCGGGGCTCGCTCCCGGGCAGTCGACCGAGATTCGGCCGGGACTCGACGGCGTCCCCGGTCAAGCTGAGGCCGGAGCGACCTTCGGCGCGCACCTCGGGGCGGGCGAACTGCACGCCGACGGACGTGACGAGCTACTGGTCTGCTCGGGCGAGACAACGCCGAACCCAAACGTCTCTGGCGCGCTGTACGTGCTGCGCGGCTCACCGAACGGTCCGACCGCGACGGGCGGGGAACGGATTACCCCCTCCAGCGCCGGCATCGACATCGGCGTGACGAGCGGAGACCTGTTCTGCTACGTCGACGATCCCGTCATTGGCGACATCGACGGCAACGGGCGGGGCGACGTCGTCATTCGAGTCTGGCGGTCGCCGTTCGACGGTGGATCGGCCGTGTTCTTCGGTCAGAACGCCAGCGACCCGTTGCTCCGCAAGCGCATGATGCGTATCACCCAATCGACGCCGGGCGTGTTCGGAGTTGACGAGCCGAGCGACGGGTTCGGCTCAGTGCCGCGAGTTCTCGACTTCGATGGTGACGGAGACGGTGATCTCGTGCTCGGTGTTCCCGGCGAGGACATCGGCGCGACCCAAAACACCGGCGACATCTGGATGCACGAGGGGCCGTTGACGACGATCAATGCCAACGACCAGCGCCGCATCCATCAGAACTCGCCGGGGATACCAGGCGTCGCCGAGACCGACGACTACTGGGGTCGCTGAAACCGACGTCGACCTCGACCGCACGGGAAGCGCAGCGTGTTGCGACGCGACGGGCCTGGCTTGCTGGTGAGGCGCATTCGATGCCGGACGGCGATTCCGAACCGACAAAGGACAGATCATGACGACTGCACGGCGCCCAGTGCGCAAGCTCCTCGGTGGCGCGATCACGATTGGCGCGCTGGCTGCCGGCCCGATGCTCGCGATCGACATTCCCCGCGCGGCTGCTGGGAATCCGAACGCGTTTGCCGACTTCGACGGTGACGGAACTTCCGAGATCGTTGTGCAGGCCGAGTTCGAAGACGATGGTGCGGTCGCGAACGCCGGTTCGATCACGGTGCTGTACGCCAACACCAATCTCACGCTGGCGAACTCGCAGTTGTTCACGCAGAACACGTCGGGTGTGCCGGGTGCCTCGCACGCGAACGATCGGTTCGGAACCTCGTGGGCGGCTGGCGATTTCGACAACGACGGATTCGACGACCTTGCCGTGGGTTCGCTCGAGGTGTCGACCGAGAACCAGGGCGGTTCGGTGACCGTGTTCTACGGATCGAACTCGGGCCTCGTGACGGCAGGCGCGATGGTGATCACGCAGGCGTCGATCGGCGTCCCCGACGACATCGAGTCGGGAGATCAATTCGGCAAGGCGCTCGGCGTCGGCGACTTCGACAACGACGGCTACGCCGATCTCGCGATCGGTGCGCCGCGTGAAAGCTTCGGGCTCGCAACGAGTAGCGGGGCAGTGTTCGTCATCGAGGGCAGCGCTGCGGGCCTCGCAATCAGCGGAACCTCCATGTTCCGACAGGGTGTCGGCCGCACGCCGGGGGTTGCCGAGGCCGGCGACTGGTTCGGTGCGGCGGTCGCGGGCGGCGACGTGAATGGAGACGGTTTCGACGATCTCGCCATTGGCGCGCCCTACGAAGACACGAGTGTCGTCGACGGCGGTGCCGTGACGGTGCTGCGAGGCTCGTCGACCGGGGTCACGACGACGAGCGCAGCGATGTACTGGCCTGGTCGCGAGAGCACAACGGGTCCGGCCGTCAGCGAAGCGCGTTTCGGTCACCGACTCGTGATCGGTGAGATCCGAGGAGCGGCCGCCGCAGAACTCATGGTCTGCGCGCCGTGGCACCGAGTTGCCGGGCACGATCGCGCGGGCGCCGTCTGGGTGTTGCGCGGCGCCGCCGGCGGACCGACGAGTGTCGGTGGTGCCGTGCTGAGCGAGGCCACGCCGGGCGCGCCCGGAGCGGTCGATGCCGGTGACGAGTTCTGCCTCGACGGCATTGCGCTCGGACGTGTCGGCGCCACCGAGCATCAGGCGCTCGCGGTGTCGGTGCGCCAAAACGCTGACGGGCTTGCCGAGTCGGGCTCGATCTCGATCTTTCCGGACCACCCGTCGTGGCCAATCCTGCAGAACGCCATGCGCCAGTTCGATCGGCGCGACATCAGCCCGGCAGGTACGCAACGCGTCGGCGACGGTTGGGGCGCGAACCCACAGTTTTCCGATCTCAACGGCGACGGCAGCTTCAGCCTGGTCGTCGCGATCCCGGGCAACGACACGAGCGCAGGATCGAACGTCGGCGGGATCGACGTCATTGGGGACGTGTACAACGCGGCGAACACTCGCCGCAGCTACACGCAGAACTCCACTCACGTCGCCGGAACATCCGAAGCGAACGATCAGTGGGGCGGCGCGGCGCCCAGTGTCTGACGCCTCGCCCAGAACGGTCAGGCGCGCTGGCTGCTGACGCTCACGACCTCGCCGGTCATGTAGGTCGAGTAGTCGCTCGCCAGGAAGACGATGACGTTGGCGATCTCCCACGGCTCCGCGGCGCGCCCAAACGCCTCGCGGGTGGTGAGTTCGTCGAGCAATTCGTCGGTCGTGACCTTGGCGAGGAACGGGTGCATCGCGAGCGACGGAGCGACTGCGTTGATGCGCACGCCGAACGCCGCCGCTTCGATCGCTGCGCAACGGGTGAGCGCCATGACGCCGGCCTTCGCGGCGGCGTAGTGACACTGACCTTCCTGGGCGCGCCACCCGACGACGGACGCGTTGTTGACGATGACCCCGCGGCCGCGCGGCTGCATGTGCCGTAATGCGGCGCGGGTCATGCGCATCGTGCCTGTGAGGGTGACGTCGAGCACCGAGCTCCACTGTTCGTCGGTCATCTCGACAAGGTTCGCAGTGCCGCCCAATCCCGCGTTGTTGACCAGCACGTCGATGCCATCGAGCGCCGTCGCGGCGTCGTCGACGAGACGTTGCACGTCGGCTTCGGCGGTGACGTTGGCGAGGTACGCCGGCGGCCGGGTACCCGCCAGTTCGGTGAGCGCGTCGGCAGCTTCGCCGAGACGACGTTCGTGGATGTCGGCAATCGCCACCCGCGCCCCTTCTTCGATGCAGCGTCTCGCCGTGGCGAAGCCGATGCCCGTGCCGGCCGCGGCCGTGATCAGCACGGAACGACCGGCCAAGAGTCCGTGGCCCGGTACGTAGTCGGGAGCAGGCATCACACGACCTTCGGTTCGGGCGGCAAGCCAAGTGCCCGCTCGCCGATGACGTTGCGTTGGATTTGATTGCTGCCGCCGTAGATCGTGTCGGCGCGCGAATAGAGGAAGAGTCGCTGCATCAGATCGAGGGGGTAACGCTCGTCCTCGGGTGTCTCGATCGGGCCGTCGGCGATCATGCCGTTGGCGCCCTGCACGTCGACGGCGAGCTCGCCGAGACCGCGATGAAAGTTCGCCCAGAACAGCTTGTGGATCGACGTCTCACGCGACACGTCGCCGTGTTCGAGCACGCTCAACGTGCGCAACGCGTGGAATCGCATCACCCGAAGTGTGATCCACGCCTCGGCGAGGCGCTGGCGAAACACCGGATCGGAGGTGAGCCCGTTGCGGCGAGCCAGGTCGGTGATTGTCCCCAACTCCCGTTCGAAGCCGAGTTGTTGCCCGAGTGTGCTCGCGCCGCGTTCGAAGGCGAGCGTGCCCATCGCAACTTTCCAGCCGTTGCCTTCGCCGCCGACGGTGTGGTCGATGCGGGCGCGGGCGCCGTCGAAGAACACTTCGTTGAACTCGCTCGTGCCGGTGATCTGCACGATCGGACGAATCTCGATTCCGGGCTGATCCATGGGAGCGAGCACGTACGACAGCCCCTTGTGGCGTTTGCTCTCGGGGTCGGTGCGGCAGACCACGAAGCACCACTGCGCCCAATGCGCGAGCGAGGTCCATACCTTCTGCCCGTGGATCGACCACTCGTCGCCGTCGCGCACCGCCTTCGTCGACACGTTGGCGAGGTCGCTGCCGGCGTTCGGCTCGCTGTAGCCCTGACACCACAGTTCCGTCCCGTCGAGAATCCTCGGCAAGAACCGACGTTTCTGAGCCTCGTCACCGAAGTGCACGAGCGTCGGGCCGATCAAGCCCTCGTTGACGATGCCGACGCGGCCGGGTCCGCCGGAGCGGGCGTACTCCTCGTAGAAGATCACCTGTTCGAACAGGCTCGCGCCGCGGCCGCCGTATTCGGTCGGCCACCCGAGCCCGATCCAGTTGTGGCGGCCGAGCTCTTGTTCCCACGCCCAGCGCTCGTCGAAGAGGACGTGCTCGTCGCCGGGCCCGCCGCGCCCGCGAACCTTTGCGAAACGGCCACCGAGGCGATCGTCGAGGAACGACCGCGCTTCGGCGCGGAAGGCCTCATGTTCGGGGGAGAGGCGCAGATCCAAGCGAGTCGACTCCGAGATCGCGGCGTCGTGCGATCTGACGCGCCGTCAGATCGACGCTAGCGAAGCCGGCGCCGCTCGCTCCATCCGCAGGCCGAGTCCCGAAAAGGCCCGACCGCCGTTCGATGGCACCGCACCTCGGCGATGCGACATGCTGGGGTCATGGATACCAACGAACTGCGCGGAGGGTCGGCGCTGGTGACGGGCGCGTCGCGCGGATTGGGACGTGCGATCGCAACCGAGCTCGTCCATCGTGGCTATCCGACGATCGCGTCGATGCGACGGACGAGCGACGGTGCAGGTCTCGATCCGGCGATCGCGGTACGGGCACTCGACGTGACCGCCGCCGCACCCGACCTTCCCGATGATCTGCACGTCGTGGTGAACAACGCGGGAGTCGAAACCGACAACCTGCCGATCGAGCACGGCGACATCGACGCGCATTGGCGGTATCTCTTCGAAGCAAACGTGTTCGGCCTGGCCCGCGTGTGTGCGGCGGCGGTGCCAGTGTTGCGCCGGAACGGCGGCGGCGTGATCTGCAACGTGACGTCGTCATCGATCCTCGCGCCGGTGCCGTTCCTTGGGATGTATCGCGCGTCGAAGGCCGCAGTCAGCGCCATGTGTGAGTCGCTGCAAGCCGAGGTCAGCGGCTTCGGGATCCGCGTCGTCGAGGTGATGCCAGGACCCATCATCACCGACATGCTGCTCGGCGGAGACCATCCCGCCGAAGCGATCGCCTACGACGACTACCGCGACCACGCGCAAGCGATGTACGAACAACGGTCCGCCATCCGCGACGCATATACACCAGCCGACGTTGCGGCGGCCAGGGTTGTCGATGCGATCGAAGATGCAGACGGTCCAATGCGGTACGGATGCGATCCGGTGAGCGACGGATTGTTGGCCGGTTGGCGGACCACGCCCCACGATCAATGGTTCGCTCAAATGCTCGGCGCGATGCAACCGCGCTGAGTTCGGTCGGGTCAGGACAGCGCGCCCGAGCGAGCGAGCGATTCGATCTCGGCGGCGGACAGCCCGAGCAGATCTTCGAACACCCATCGATTGTCCTGGCCGAGGGTCGGGCCGGCGCGGTCGTATCCGCTCGGTGCCCCCGATGCTCGGAGTCCATTGCGCTCGTAGCGGCCTTCGCCGAGGACAGGATGCTTCCGCGCAATGAAGTGGTCGCGGTGCGCGAGTTGCGGGTCGGCGAGTACGTCGAGGAAGTCGGCGACCGGCACGGCCTCGACGCCGACGCGCTGCAACCGAGTGGCCGCGTCGAGCGCGTGACGTTGCGAAGTCCATGCCGCGATCGATTCGTCGGTTGGGTTCGCGCCGATCGTCGTCGCCAATGCGTCGAGTTCGGCAGCGTTCCAGGCGGCGATCGCGACCCACCGGTCGTTGCGTTCGTCGTCGGCGCTCGGATACACGCCGTGCACGATCGCGTCGGGATGGGTGTTGCCCGAGCGTTCGCCGAGATCACCGTCGAGCGCGAACCCGAGCAGCCATGGCGTGAGCGCGTAGAGGCCGGCCTCGACTTGCGACACATCCAGGTAGCACCCGCGACCGGTGCGACTTCGAAACGCGATGCCCGCGGCGAGCGCGGCGGCGACATAACGCGGCGCGAGCGAATCGGTAATCGTTCCGAACGGTCCCACGGGTTCACGATCGGGCCAGCCAGTCACCCAGTTCCACCCGGACAACGCGCTGCCCTGCCCGCCGAACCCTGGGTAGTTGCGGTGCGGTCCGGTCTGACCGTTGAGACACGCCGACACCATGACGAGGTCGGGCTTGATCGTGCGCAGGTCGTCGAAACCGAGCCCGAAGCCGGTCATGGCTCGCGGTGCGTAGTTCTCGGCGACTGCGTCAGCCCACTCGGCGACGAGGCGTCGCACGATTGCGATCGCGTCGGGGTGTTTGAGGTTGAGGGTGACATGGCGTTTGCCGCAGTTCAACGCGTCGTACATCGGCGCGCCTTCGAGTCCATGCGGGTTCGACGGCGACACAGCCATGGCGCGGAGGAAGTCGGGTCGGCTCGGTGACTCGACGCGCAACACCGTGGCGCCGTGTTCGACGAAGTAGCGCGTTGCGATCGGCCCCGCGGCGCCGCTGCCGAACTCGAGGATGCGAACACCGCCCCACAATCCTTCGTTGGTCACATCGCCGGCCGCGGCGGGTATGCGCGGTGGCCGTGGCGTGGCACTCCATGCTCTGGGTGGATTGGGCCCGGCGGCGCGGGCGCCGGTGACGGAGACGAACGATCGCGGGAAACGATCGATCGCATCGTGGGCGACGAACCATTCGCGAGCGTCGAGCTGTTCTGACGCGAAGATCTCACGGGGTGAGTTGACGGGCGCGAGCATCAGGTTCGTCTCGCATGCGATGGCATACAAGGCCCTCGACGTCATCGACGCGAAATACGCGCCGATCGCAGCCTCCATCGCCGCGAGTTCCGTATCGTCGGCCGTGTTCTGCGACCAGACGTCCCAGTCCTGGGCCAGCGCCGGTTCGTGGATCCCTGCGTCGCGCACCAACTCGGCAATGAGTCGCATGCTCGCGGCGCGCGCGTTGCCGCCGCGAATGCCAAAGCTCACGAATCCGTCGAGTGTCGGGTAGATCTCGCGCGTGCGGCCGATCTTCGCGCCGGAGCGACGTCCTCGCGCGGGCTCGCGGAACGCTCGGCCGGCCGCGCCCATGTTGGCGACAAGCACGCACTCCTGCATCGACACGTCGATGATCTGACGGTCGTGGGCGCGCAACGTCGAGATCGCGCCGAACGCCGCCTCGCCGGCAACGTGCGCGTACGCGGCCGGCTGCGAGGGGCGCAAGGGTGCACGGTCGGGGTCGCCGGTGGCGAACAGATTGCCGGTCGCGGCCATGACGCCGAGATCGCTCGCCCGCCAGGTGGCGCGGGGTCCGTCGAGTCCGAACGGAGTGATCCGAACCCAATGGGTCAGCGGCGCGCCGTTGGGGTCGAACTCGACCGCGCCGCGCGCGCCCGGCTCGTCGACGACGACATCAGCCGACGCGGCGCGGGCCGTGAGTTCGGCGGTGTCCGGGTCGGTGATCACTTCGATGCCGGCTTCGAAGGCGACGCGAGCCGCCCGATCCAGGGGGTCGTGGTGGGTGCGCATCCGCGTCACGGTGGCGCCGAGATCGGCGAGCGCCCGGCCGGCGCGGGCTGCGGCTTCGGCGCCGAGTACGAGCACCTGCACCCCGTCGAGCAACGCTGGGGTTTCCTGGGCCAGCGTCTCCGGCGGAGAGGTCGGTTGAGCCGGAGCTGACACGCGTGTCAGTCTACGAACGACTGCCGCTCGAGTGCCCAGGAGTCCCAGCATGGCGAACCACCGCATCGTCGACGCCGACTGTCACATCCTCGAACCGCCGGACATCTGGACGAACCACCTCGCGGCAACGTGGCAGGAGAAGGCGCCCAAACTCGTCAAGGATCCCGAAGGCGGCGACGCGTGGCTCACGGCAGTCGGCGGCGATCCCGACCCGATCGGTCTTACGGCGACTCCCGGGATGGGATGGGACGACTTCCGGTGGTTTGGCGTCACCTACGACGAGGCGCGCGCAGGTTGTTACAACGGCAGCGAACGCCTGAAGGACATGGACATCGACGGTGTCCACGCGGAGATCCTTTTTCCGCCGCAACGCACCCTGAGCCACTTTCTCGGTGACGAGGACCCCGAGTTCGTGCTCGCGGGGGTCGAGGCCTACAACAACTTCTTGTTCGACGAGTTCTGTGCACCCGACCCGACCCGCCTGGTCGGGATCGCGCAGATCCCGAGCATCGGGATCGACGCTGCGATCGCCGGATTGCACGCGGCCGCTGCCCGAGGCGCCAAGGGCGTGTTGATTTCGAACTGGCCGAGCGGCGGTGAGTCGCTGTCGCCCGATGACGATCCGTTCTGGGCTGCCGCGGCCGAGGCCGGTCTGCCGGTGTCGATCCACATCAACATCATCAGCCGGAACCAACGCATGGCGTCGCGCCGCGCGGCGGCTGCGCACGGCAGTCAGCTCTACGACATGCGCAGTGAAGCCACTCGAGCGAAGGCGATTGGCGGAATGAGCCACGTGTTCGCCACGGCGACCGGGGCGATGACCGCAATGTTGTTCCAAGGAGTCTTCGAGCGGTTCCCGCAACTGCAGGTCTGCTGGATCGAAACGGGCGTCGGTTGGATCCCGCACTTTCTCGAGTGCATCGACGATCGCTATTGGCGAAACCGGTCATGGGGCCAGCTTCCGATCGCGCAACCGCCGAGCTTCTATTGGTATCGCAACAACGCGGCGAGCTTCATCACCGATCGCAGCGGGATCGAGTTGCGTCACCGTGCCGGTGTCGCGAACATCATGTGGTCGAGCGACTACCCGCACCACGGCAACGACTGGCCGTATTCGCGCAAGGTCATCGAAGACACGATGGGGAACTGCACCGAGGAGGAACGGGCGCTCATCGCCGGCGGCAACGCAGCGCGCATCTGGAACCTGGGTTGAGTTCGACGGTTCTCGCGGGGTCGAGCGTCAGCGTTTGATGCCGCCGACGCCGGTATTGGTTTCGGCGGCGGTGCGAATCGCTTCGAGCGTGAGACGTTGCACCGTGCGTTGGTGGACGTAGTTCAAGAGGCGGTCGACCGCCGGGATCAGGCGTTCACTCGATGCGGTGAGCTTCACCTGGACGGCTTTCATCTCGGCCGGGTCCCAGTCGGAGCGGGTCCATCCGGCGAGCATTGCGTGCACTTCGCTCTGCAACGTTGCGAAGTTCCGAACGTAGATGCGAGCGAGTTCTTCGAGGATGGCCGGTGTCATCCCGATGTCGAGCAGTTCCCGGACCGATCGCAACATGGCCAGGTCGGCGTCGTCGTAGGTCTCCCGGCCGAACTCGGCGGGGTCGGGGAGCAGGCCCACCTCGCCGAGCGACGCGACCAAGTCGGCTGGGACGTGTGATCGCTCGACGAGATCGGCCATCGAGAACTGTTGCTCGGGCCCACCGAAGATGCCGTCGATGCCTGGTCGGTCGCTGCACACGATGGCGCGGATCGCCGCCAAGGAGAAACGCTGTTCTTGCAAGTCGCGGATTCGCTCCAGGCGCTCGATGTGCTCGGAGCCGTAGATCTTGTGGCGTCCGGCAGCGACCGGGCTCGGGAGCAGCTTCTCGCGGGCGTAGTACCGGATCGTGTCGACGGTGACGCGACACCGCTGGGCCAGTTCGTCGATGCGCATGGCCACGGTCGGCGCGCTGGGTTGTTCGGTCACGATCGTCTCCCTCGGCGCGTGGGCGCGAGACGGACACCGATGGCTGGGTGGCCCGGGTGCCCGATGTCACACTCTATGAGTGTCGACTATGGGGGTGAATGACTTGACAGTCAACACCTTGAGAGTATTTACTGTCAAAGTCAACACATACGGACCGCATCAGCGTTCCCAGAGGATCACAAAGGAGGTGCGCAGGATGAACGCACTCAGCTGGCTTGCCAAGCAACTCGCCTGGGAACAGCGCCTGACCGAACTGCGCATCGAACGTCATACCCCGACGCTCGCAGCCGCCAAGCGCAACGCCGTCACCGCGACCGCCAAGGCGGCCTGACGGCACCACCTCGCAGGCCCGACGCCCGGTCCCCCCGAAGGCGTCGCAGGCCGCGACCGGCCGAACAACCCCCCTTGTCGGCCGGAAAATCGAAAGAGCCAAGTCGGCCCCGGCAATCCCCCCGCCGGGGCCGCGTCGCGTCCCGCTACGTTCCCGCCGATGGCCGCCACGGCGACGCGAGCAACGCAGCGATTGACCCAGCTCGCCATCGAGTTCCGCGTACACGCCTACACGCACGATCCCCGCGCCGACGCCTATGGCGCCGAAGCCGTCGCCGCGCTCGGACTCGATCCGGCCGCGACCTTCAAAACCCTTGTCGCTGGGGTCGATCGGAGCCTCGTGGTCGCCGTCGTGCCCGTCAACGCTCGACTCGACCTGAAGGCGCTCGCGACCGCGGCCGGCATGAAATCCCTTGCCCTGGCCGACCCGTCGATCGCCGAACGAGCAACCGGATATGTCGTCGGCGGAATCAGCCCGGTGGGACAAACCCGCCGGCTTCCAACCTTCATCGACGAGTCGGCTCGCGGCCTGGCCACCATGTTCTGCAGCGCCGGACGACGCGGTCTCGAGATCGAACTCGCGCCCGACGATCTCGCCCGCGCCTGCAATGCGACCTTCTCGCGCATCGCTCGCTGAGCTTCAGGCGCGTACCCAGCGCGGGAGCGCGACACCGCCGATCGACGCGAACGCCACCCGTACCGGTTCGCCGATCGCGATCGAATGCGGATCGATCTCGTTGATCTCGCCGTCCGCGGACGTGACGAGGTTGCCGACGAATCGCACCGCGGGTGGATCGTCGAGTTCCACGACGATCACGTTGTAGGGAGCCAACGCCGAATAGGCAGCCAACAGCGGCGGGTGCGCAACGACGTAACTCCAAATCGTGCCGCGCCCGCTCGTCGCAATCCATTCGCGCGCCGTCGACTGACACTGCGGACACATCGGACGCGGCGGATGAGCAACCCACTCGCACCGCACGCACCTCTGGACCCGCAGCTCTCCCGCCGCGCAGCCCTCCCAGAACGCCAGCGCCTCGTTGTCGTCGAGGTCGGGCAACAAGAACGCAGATTCGCTCACGGTGTCACCGATCCTCGGTCAGTACCAGCGCGCTCGTCGGCACGCCTTCACCGCTCGTCACCAAACTCACATCCGCGCCGACAACCTGTGCGGTGCTCGTTCCGCGAATCTGGCGTACACCCTCCAGCACCAAATTGAACCCGTGCACGTATGCCTCGCTCATTCCCGCGCCGGCCGTGTTCACCGGCAAGCGACCACCCAACTCGATCGCACCGTCGTCGGTGAACGGACCCCCTTCGCCGCGAGCGCAGAACCCATAACCCTCCAACGACAAGATGATCAGCGGGCTGAACGCGTCGTAGAGTTGCGCGACCTTCACGTCAGCCGGACCAACATCGGCGTTCGCCCACAACTTGTCGGCCGTCGCCCACGCGGGACCCCGCAACGGATCCGCCGTGAAGAAATTCGTCATCGTCTGGTGCTGACGGGGCAGACCCTGCGCGAACGAGTGCACCACGGCCGGCCGCTGCGCAAGATCACGCGCGCGATCCACGCTCGTGATCACGACCGCAAGCCCGCCGTCGGTCTCCAAACAGTTGTCGAACAAACACAACGGCTCACTGATCCAACGTGCGTCCATGTACTGCTCACGCGACAACGGCTTGTCGTACATCATCGCGTTCGGATTGCGGTTCGCGTGCTTGCGCGCCGCAATCGCGACGTTCGCAAGGTGATCGCGAGTCGCGCCGTACTCATACATGTAGCGCCGCGTCAACATCGCGATCTCGTCCACCGGGCGCAACAACCCGAACACGCGGCTCCACTGACCGTTGTCGGAGATCCGAGAATTCACCTGCGCCCACGGACGGCTCGCCGCCGACGAACGCTTCCGAGCGCGCCACGCGACCGCGACATTGCACTGACCCGTCGCGACCGCAAGCGCAGCCTGGCCCACGACGCCGCACGCAGCACCGCCGCCGTACCCGACCTGACTGAAAAACGTGATGTCGCCAAGGCCCACCGAACGCGCGACCTCGACCTCACGAAACGGCTCGAGCGTGAAACTCGCCAGCCCATCGACCTCGCCTGGAGCGATCCCCGCATCCTCGAGCGCCAACGCAATCGCCTGACACGCCAACGACAACTCCGAAGCCGCCAACCCCTTCCCGAACTCCGTCTGACCAATCCCGACGATGGCTGTGTTGCTGGTCGCGCTCACAAGTTCGCTGCTCCGGCCAGGCTCGCTGCGACGCTGCGTCCGTCGGTCGCCGTGTTCACCTGCACTACCACCCGGTGAACTCGACCGGGCGCTTCTCCCGGAAGCTGTTCACGCCTTCCATGCCGTCGTGGGTGTTCGTGTTCAACTCGACGAGCATCGCCTCTTCTTCGAGCAGGTCGCGCCGGCTCAGCTCCGACGCGTCGTGCAAGAGCTTCTTGCTCCAACCAATCGCCTTCGTCGGTCCCTGCGCCAGCCGCTCGGCCCACGCGCGCGTCGCAGATTCGAGCTCGGCCATCGGGACCACCTTGTTGGCGATCCCGAGCCGCAGCATCTCCTCGGCCGGCACGTCGTCACCGAAGAAGATCAGCTCCTTGGCCTTGTGCATCCCCACGATGCGCGGCAGCAAGTAGGCGACACCTCCATCGGGGACGAGGCCACGGCGAACGAACACCTGGATCAGCTTGGCGTGTTCGGCTGCGATCACGAGGTCGGCCGCGAGCGTGAACATCGATCCTCCGCCAGCGGCGGTGCCGTTCAGCGCGACGATCACCGGTTTCTCGCAGTCGAGCATTGCTTGCATCAACGTCTGGAAACCGCGCCGCATCATGTCGATGCCCGTGCCGACCACACGTTCGGGCATCCCTTCGGTTCGCGGTGGCATCGGTGGCCGAACGCTCAGGTCGGCTCCAGTGCAGAAATGCCGCTCGCCCGCTGCGGTCAACACGACACAACGAACCGCAACATCGACATGGGCATCCCGGAACACCTCGATCAGGCGGTCGCGGACGTAGAAGGGGATCGCATTGCCGGATTCGGCTCGATTGATCGTGACCCACAACACGCCGTTGTCCAAGCGAGTCGGCAACTCGGTCAGCGCCCGGGCGGCGAAGTCGTTCTCGGTGTCGCTCATGTTCTCCTCACGACGAGTGCGTCGAGTGCAACCGCTCCGAGGCGGCGCACGATCAATGGATTGATGTCGATCTCGGTGAACTCGTCGCCGAGTTCGAGAGCAAGTCGCTGGGCCTTCATGATGACGTCGACGAGCGCATTCTCATCGACCGGCGGTGCGCCGCGCACACCGCGCAGCAACGCCGCCCCTCGCAGCGACGAACACATGCGCCGAGCGTGTCGCTCGTCGAACGGGGGAACGCCAATTGCGACATCGGCGAGCACTTCGACGAATACCCCGCCGAACCCGACGCTCACCACCGGACCGAACAGCTCGTCGGTGCTCACGCCAACCAACATCTCGACACCGTCGTCGACCTGCTCGCAGACCAACACGCCGTCGACGCGCGCGTGAGGCGCTGACGCACGAGCCCGATCGAGGAGCGCTCGATGGATGCGACGCACCGCGCTCGACGTCGCGACGCCGACCTCGACGAGCCCGAGGTCGGACTTGTGGGCGATGTCGGGAGAGTCGATCTTCATCACGACCGGAAATCCGAGCTCGGTTGCGGCAGCAACCGATTCGGCCGCGGTGCGGCACGAACGATCGCGGGTCGTCGCAATGCCGTACGAGCGCACGATCGCCTTCGCATCCGTCTCGCGCAGCGTGGGGCCGGCAGGGATCGTTTCCAAGTGCGCGCGGACCGAAGCCGCCGCGGGAGAGGCAGGGGAGTCCGCGACGAACGGCGATCGATGCTCATCTGCGAAACGCCACCAGTCCTGCCAGGCGCGAGCGGCGCGCACGCAGTTCTGGAACGTGCGAAACACCGGCAGCGTCGAACCCAGCAACGTCTCCCGGTACGCACGTTCCGTGCCGACCGGCGAACCCCACACCACGAAGACCGGTTTCGTCGACGCAGCGGCGGCGGCAACGAGGTCGCGTGTCATCGGTTCGCTCATCGCGTCGAGCGCGCCCGTGATGGGTACCAACATCGCGTCGATCTCGGGCGCGGCGAGCAACACATCGAGAATGCGCCGGCCGCGATCGTCCATCACGGGCGGTCCGCCACAGTCGACTGGGTTCGAGACCCGGAGATACTCCGGGATCAAGCCGTCGTGGAGCGCTCGTTGCGTCGCCTCCGACAGCGTCGGGATCCGAAGCCCAGCCGCGGCAGCGAGATCGGCCAGGTGCGCGCCGGTGCCACCCGAAATCGAATAGATGCAAAAACCTGGCTCGGGACGCGCCGGCCGACCAGTCCGAGCCAGGGTCGCGCTCACGTCGAGGAGTTCGTCGAGACCATCGACTCGAATCACCCCGAACTGATCAAACGCCGCGTCGATCACCGGATCGTGGCCCGTGAGATGCCCCGTATGGCTCATTGCCATCGACGCACCGGTCTCGGTGCGCCCGACCTTCACCACAACGATCGGAGTGTGTCGGCGCGCCGCGTGATCGGCAGCGAGCAGCAACGTTCGCCCATCCTTGAAGCCCTCGATGTAAGCCGCGATGACGCCGACGTCGTCGTGATCGGCGAAGTACGCCGCGAAGTCAGCGAACTCGAGATCGACTTCGTTGCCGGTCGGGGCCCAGTGCGACAACCGCACGCCGAGTTCTTGGGCCTGGAACACCGGCCGCCCCTGGTGGCCGCTCTGCGTGATGAGCGCGATGGCCGGACCGACCAGATCATTGCGGAACTCGCTGAACGCATTGAGGTTCGTGTTCGGGCCCAACAAACGCGTCGGCCCTTCGGCCACCAACTCGCGCAATCGCCGCTCGAGTTCTGCGCCCCGCGCGCCCGTCTCGGCGAAGCCCGACGCGAACACCACCGCGAAGCGCGCCCCGACCGCGCACGCCTCGGCATAATGGTCGACGACCCGGTCGGCGCCTGTGAGCAACACCGCGAGATCGATCGAATCGTCGACATCGGCCAGACGCGCAACCGTCGCCACGCCGAAGACCGACGAGTGCGACGGCGTCACCGGATGAAACCGTGCCCCGTGCTCGCTCGCGAACGCGTGCAAGCGAGCCGTCATCAGCGAGTTCGGCTTCGCGCCCGCCTCGGACGCGCCCACCACGGCAATCGAACGGGGTCGCAGAAACGTGTCGAGATCGACCGGGCGGAGCGCGATCGGGCGGCCGGACACGTCGAGAGGCAGATCCGTGCTCACCACCGCCGATCCTGACACGGACGTCAGGTGCGAGCCAACACCGCCGACACGGACCGCAAGGAGACACGCGCGGCGTACTTCGGCAAGGCTGCGGCCATGCCCAGACTGAAACAGATCCCCCGAGCCGAGGCCGCTGCGTCGGTGCTCCCGCTCTATGACCTCCTGTTCGGTGCCGACGTCGATCCCGTCGCACAACCCGGAACCGCAACGGGAACCCCCGGCGACTGGTGGACCGTCTTCGCATCGGTCCCCGAAGTCTTCGACCACTGCGTCATGGGGTTCGCCCTGTACCGCAATCCGTCACGTCGGCTCGACCCGAAACTCCGAGAACTCGGTCAGACACGAGCTGGCTTCGCTCGCGGCAGCCAGTTCGTCTTCTCCCAGCACTGCAAATCGTGCCGCAGCGTCGGCATCTCCGAAGCACAGATCGCCGCGATTCCGCACTGGTCGGCCGCCGACTGCTGGAGCTCCGTCGAGCGAGCGGTGCTCGCCTACACCGACTGTCTCGTCCTCGACGGCGGCCGAACCCCCGACGGCGTCTTCGAGGCGCTCCGGGCGCACCTCTCCGACGAGGAGATCCTCGAGCTCACCTACATCACCGCGATGTACGACATGCACGCCGTGATGTGCCGAGCCCTCCGCGTCGAATACGACGACAAGGACGAACCCTGCGTCGAAATCGCGGCTCCCGGCGAAAGCCAAGCCTTTGACATCGGCCGTGACACGAGCGGTCAGTGAGGGTCGAGGGTCGAGGGTCGAGGGTCGAGGGGTGAGGGGCTCGTGTCCCGGTTGGTTGACATCGGCCGTGACCCGAGCGGTCGGTGCCCGCGGCGCGTAGCTTGCCTCGGCGATGAACACCCAGTCGATCACCATCGTCGGATTCAGCCTGGCCGGGCTGCGGTGCGCCGAGACCCTGCGGCGACTCGGCCACACCGGGTCGATCCACGTGGTCGGCGACGAGTCCGAGGAGCCCTACGACCGTCCGCCGCTGTCGAAGGAAGGCCTCGCCGGCGACGGCGATCCTCGCGTCGCCCTCCGGAAAGAACCCATCGACGAACTCGATCTCGATGTGCACCTCGGTCGGCGAGCCGTGGCCCTCGACGTTGCCGCGCGCGCCGTCGACCTCGACAACGGCACAAGGATCGGTGCCGAACATGTCGTCATCGCGACCGGAGCCCGGGCTCGGCGGCTCCCAGCCTCGATCTGCTCTCCCGAACTTGCCAACGTGCACGTCGTGCGCACGCTCGCCGACGGCCGGCGGTTGCGTTCCGCGCTCGATGCCGAGCCGAACCGAGTCGTCGTGGTGGGAGCAGGGTTCATCGGCATGGAAGTCGCGGCATCGTGTCGAGCACGCGGCCACGAGGTCACCGTCATCGAGCCGTTGGCCCAACCAATGGTGCGTGGCCTCGGCGAGACCATCGGCGGTGCGTGCGCGCAACTCCACCGCGATCACGGCGTCGACCTCCGCCTCGGAACGGGAGTGGCGGCAATCGACGCGACCGGCGTGGAAACCACGGCCGGCGAACGCCTCGCAGCCGATGTCGTCGTCGTCGGTGTCGGCGCAGCACCCAACGTCGAGTGGCTCGAATCGTCCGGTCTGACGATCGACAACGGGGTCGTGTGCGACGCGTCGCTTGCCGCCGCGCCGGGCGTCGACGCGATCGGCGACGTCGCTCGGTTTCCGAACCCGTTGTTCGATGGCGAGATGATGCGCCTCGAACACTGGACGAACGCCGCCGAGATGGCGATGCACGTGGCGCAACGAATCGCGACCGAGCAGCCGAACGACTTCGCCCCGGTCCCGTTCGTCTGGAGCGACCAGTACGACGTGAAGATCCAAAGCGTTGGGCGTTACGACAGCGACTGCGACTTGCACGTGGCGCACGGAGCGCTGGCCGATCACAAGTTCGTCGCGTTGTTCGGTCGCAACGGCCGACTCGTCGGAGCGCTCGGGTTCAGTCAACCTCGATTCGTCATGCAGTATCGGCGGATGATCGCCGAACGTGCCTCGTGGAGCGACGCAATCGACAAGTCGAACGCGTGAGTGCAACGCCGACTGCGGCGCCGAGTCGCCGCGCGTTGTTGACGCTGCCGTTCTGCTTGATCATCGGGTCAGGTCTGGCCTACTTCATCGGGCTGGCGATGCTGAACCCGGTGTTCGGCCCGTACGTCAAAGACCACCTCGGTGCCGGCGACGTCGCGGTCGGCGTCAGTCAGGGCGCTTTTGCCGTGGGTGCGATTACGTTGCGTCCGTACGCGGGTCGCATCGGCGATCGCTTCGGTCGCCGACCGTTGGTGATCGGAGGAGCCGCAGTGGTCGCGGCCGCGACGGCGATGTTCGGTGTCGTCGACTCGTTCGGTTGGTTCGTCGCGATGCGTGCACTCGCAGGGCTCGGCGAGGCGGCGTTCTTCGTCGGCGCGGCAACGATGATCACCGACCGGGCACCAGTCGAACAGCGCGGCGAAGCCATCAGTTACTGGTCGATCGCGATCTACGGCGGTCTCGCGCTCGGACCGATGTTGGGCGAGGCGGTCCTCGGTGATGAGAACCGGTACGGATGGTGCTGGGCGATCTCGGCCGGAGCTGCGACGGTCGCGTTGCTGCTCGGTTTGTTGACGCGCGAGATCGACGACCGGCCGCCGCCGCCGCCCCACGGTGGCAAGCTGATTCATCGGGCGGCGCTGGCCCCGGGCCTCGTGCTCTTTCTCGGGTTCGTGAGCCTCGCCGGCTGGCAGGGTTTCGTGAAGTTGTACGCACGAGACGACCTCGGGGTCGACAACGTCGCCGGTGTCTTCACCCTCTACGGCGTGCTCATCCTCGTCATTCGGATCGTCGGCGCTCGCCTTCCGGACCGCTTGGGTGCGCGACGGGCCGGAACCGGCGCGTTGGCGTTGGGGGCGGCTGGCATGGGCATCGTCGTCGTGTGGCCGAGCATCGCCGGCCTCTACGTCGGAACCGCAGTATTCGCGCTTGGCCAGTCGTTGGCGTACCCCGCGATGTTGGTGCTGTCGTTGTCCGGGGTCGACGATTCGGAGCGGGCATCGGTCGTCGGGACGTTCTCGAGCGCGTTCGATCTGTCGATGGGGCTCGGCGGTCTGGTCTGCGGCGTTGTGGCCGACGTGTTCGACTACCGCACCATGTTCGCGACCTGCGTTGCCTTCGCCTTGGTCGGACTCGCGTACTTGCGGACGAGCCCGAGCCTGCGGCGCTGACCGGCTCGCTCGCGAGCCACGAGGCGGGGTGGCCCATCGCCTCACTCCCCGGCGCTGCGTCGGCGACCCGTACGATTCCCGGCGATGTCGTCGCTGCTCGTGACCAACGACTTTCCACCGAAGCTCGGTGGCATTCAGTCGGTGCTCTGGGAGTTCTGGCGTCGGCTCGACCCGGCGAAGACCACCGTGCTGACGACGCCATACGCCGGGGCCGCCGAGTGGGACCGAGCGCAACCGTTTCGGGTCGAACGAGTTCGCGAACCGGTGTTGTTGCCGCACCGAGGGCTGCTGCGTCGTATCGAATTACTCGCCGCGGAGGTCGCGGCCGACGTCGTCTTCGTCGATCCGATGCTGCCGCTGGGGCTCTTGAGCGCACGTCTCGCTCGGCACCACGCGGTCGTCGTGGTCGCGCACGGCGCGGAGATCACCGTCCCCGGGCGCCTCCCCGGTCCGAACCTCGCGGCCCGACGCGTCTTGCACGCGGCGTCGGGTGTGTTGGCATTCGGCGGATATCCCGCGTCCGAGTGCGTTCGGGTCGCCGGGCGACCACTTGCCGTGCTCGAACTGCCGTGTGGCATCGACTCGCAACGGTTCGTCCCGCTCGACGCCGAAGCGCGCTCGCTGGCTCGAAAGCGACGCGGTCTCGATCCCGATCGTCCCGTGGTGTTGGGGCAGTCGCGCCTCGTTCCCCGCAAAGGTTTCGACGTACTGATCGACGCCGTCGCGAGGCTCGATGCGGTGCAGCTGGTCATCGGTGGCGACGGTCGTGATCGCGGTCGGCTCGAACGACGTGCCGCCGAGCGCGGCATTGCCGATCGCGTCCAGTTCCTCGGCCGAGTTCCCGACGCCGAACTTGCCGAAGTGTTCGGGCTCGCCGACGTGTTCGCCATGCTGTGTCGCGATCGTTGGGGTGGGCTCGAGGCCGAAGGTTTCGGGATCGTGTTCGTGGAGGCCCAGGCGTGTGGCGTCCCTGCGGTCGCCGGCCGCAGCGGAGGGTCGCACGAAGCGGTGGTCGACGGCGAGACCGGGTATGTCGTCGAACCTCGCGACGTGGATGCGGTCACCGAGGCCATCGCTCGGATCGTTCGCGACCCCGACCTCCAAGCGCGACTCGGGTCGGCCGCTCGCCGACGAGCGGTACACGAGCTCGACTACGACGTGCTCGTGCCTCGTCTCGCAGCCCTCGCCGACGGCGACTTGTCGATGTGTACGGTGCGATCGTGAAACGCGTCGCTGCGCTCGGGCTCGACGCCGACACCCGCGGCGTTGGCATCGTGCAATCGTCGGTACTCAGCGCGTTGGCGTATGCGCTTGCCGTGGGATACGACGCACTCGGACTCCCCGGCGGCGATGCGCTGTCGGTCAGCATCGCGTTGGCGTGGTTCGTGCTGTCGCTCGTGATCTGGAGCGTTGCGTTCGCGCAGGCGGTCGTCCGCAGCACGCGAGGCGATGAGATCCAGGTCGCGAGCTTGTTCTTCTTGCAGACGTCGGCACCGTCGGGGGTGCGGGTCCGAATGCTCGGTATCGCCGGGGTGTTCTTGGTCATCACAATCGTCACGCTGGCGACGAATCCGGTCGGATTCCTCGCAAACATGTTGCCGATCGGCTGGGCCGGGCTGTGGGGTGCCCGCCACGGCACCTACCCTGAGCGCAACGACCCTCGTTATACCGGGAGAACCGATGGCCGATACCGCCAGCGAGCGAACCAGAATCGCCGCCCCCGCTGAGCAGTGCCTCGCGATCGCACTCGACTTCGAGCGCTACCCAGAGTGGGCGAATGACGTCAAGATCGCCAAGGTGCTCGAGCGCGATGCCGACGGCCGCGGTCGTCGTGTCGAATACCGCGCCGCCGCGCTCGGACGCAGCGTGCGCTACATCCTCGAGTACGACTACACCGATCTGCCGAACTCGTTTTCATGGCGCCTGATCGAGGGTGACCTCATGCGCAGCATGGACGGCCGCTACCGGTTCGAGGCCGACGGCACCAGCACCAGAGTGCACTACGACTTGGCGATCGACGTCAGCGTCCCGTTGCTCGGCATGCTGAAGCGCCGCGCTGCGGCACTGATCGTGCGCAACGCGCTGAAGGATCTGCGTCAGGCGTGCGAACCGGCAGGATCATGACCCGCATCCTCCTCGTCACGGGCAAGGGCGGCGTCGGCAAAACGACGGTCGCGGCCGCGACCGCGACGCTGGCCGCGGCGCGAGGGCTACGAACGATCGTGTTGTCGACCGATCCGGCCCACAGCCTCGCCGACGCGTTCGACGAGCCGCTCGGCGATCAGGTCGCCGAACTCGGGCCCCGACTCGCCGCGCAGCAACTCGACGCACGCGTGCGGTTCGAGGACGCGTGGACCGAGGTTCGTGATTGGTTCGTCGAGGTACTGGGCTGGGCCGGTGCCGACACGATCGAAGCCGAAGAACTCGCGGTCATCCCCGGCCTCGACGAGGTGTTCGCGCTCGCCGACCTGAAGCAACACGCCGCGAGCGGTGCTTACGACCTCGTCGTGGTCGACTGTGCCCCGACCGCCGAGACCATTCGCCTGTTGTCATTGCCTGACGTCATGGCTTGGTACATGGACAAGGCGTTCACCACGACGCGGCGCGCGGCGCGCGTCGCCCGTCCGATGCTCCAGCGACTTGCCGGTCTCCCGGTTGCGAGCGACGCGGTGTTCGGGGCACTCGAACGCTTCTATGCGCGCGTCGACGGCGTGCGCGAGTTGCTCACCGACGGCAGAATCACCTCCGCCCGACTCGTGGTCAACCCCGAACGGATGGTCGTGGCGGAAGCCCGGCGAACGTTCACATATCTGTCGTTGTTCGGACATCATGTCGATGCCGTCATTGCGAACAAGGTGTTGCCCGCGGAGGTCACCGACCCCTGGTTCGACGCGTGGCGACAACAGCAAGGCGTCGAACTCGAAGGGATCGAGCGAGAGTTCGCTCCGGTTCCCATCCTTCGATCGGAGCTGGCTCCGACCGAAGTCATCGGACTCGACGCGCTCGAAGCATTCGGCGCGACCTTGTACGGTGCGCTCGATCCCGCCGCTCGGTTGGCCGACATCGAGCCTCTGCGCATGGAAACCGACGGCGACACGTTCGTGCTCTCGTTGCATCTGCCGTTCTCCGGATCGTCCGACATCGACCTGGCCCAACACGACGGCGAGCTGTTCGTTGCCGTTGGTCCGCACCGACGATCGGTGGTGTTGCCGGATTCGTGGCGCAACCGATCGGTCGGTCGAGCCCGTCTCGACGCGGGGCGGCTGCGCGTGGAGTTCGTCCGGTGAGCGGGTCGCGTGCGTTCGACGATCGCGACGATCGCAACGACCAGGACGGACGGGCGCCCGAGAGCGACGCTGTCGATCACCTGGTCGTCGCCGCCCGCGATCTGATCGGTGCCGCACGGTCGGCGCTCGACGCGATGGAAGCAGTCCTCGACGAGCAAGCCGAGGCACACGGCCGGCGCCGCCGGGGCCGGGGCGACCACGAATCGAACGTCGCGACGCAGCCAGGGCCGCGGCTTCGGCGTATCGACATCGACGAATGACCGCATCGCTCGGCATCGACATCGGCGGCACCAAGATCCTCGGTGTGCTGCGCTCCGACGACGGCGCGGTACTCGCAGAGTGCCGGCGGTCGAGTCCCTACGACACCGAAGCTCTCCTCGTCGAGATCGACGCGACGATCGACGAACTCGTCCGCGCTTCGTCGCGCGATCAGATCATCGGTGTCGGCATCGGCATCGCGGGCATGGTGACCCCAGATGGTCGGCTCCGATACGGACCGAACCTCCCCGGCGTCGAGGAGTTCGACGTTCGGGGTGAGGTGCATCGTCGACGCGGCTTGAGCGTCCTTGTCGACAACGACGCCAACGTCGCGGGATTTGCCGAGGTTGCGCAGGGCGCGGCTCGGGGTGCACGGCACGCACTGGTTGTCACCCTGGGCACGGGAATCGGCGGTGCGATCATCGCCGACGGGGTGATCCAGCGAGGTGCCCACGGCTTTGCCGGCGAGATCGGGCATTGGACGGTCATGCGCGACGGTCCTCGCTGCGCGTGCGGCGAACTGGGGCACTGGGAAGCGATCGCATCGGGGACGGCGCTGGGCCGGTTGGCGGCCGCGGCCGTTGCCGACGGTCGTCTCGACCTGACACCCGCGACGGTTGACGGTGTCTCGGTCGGGCGCGCCGCGGCCGCGGGAAATCCTGGGGCGCTCGCCGTGATCGACGACTACGCCGACAATGTTGCAATCGGGCTTGCCGGACTCGCGAACATTCTTGATCCCGAGTGCATCGTCATCGCGGGCGGCGTCGTGGAGCTCGGTCCGACCTTGTTCCGACCGCTCGGCGCGGCGTTTGTTCGCCACCTCGAAGGGCACGAGTTCCGGCCTCCGATCCCGATCGTGCCCGCCGCGCTCGGCGAACGAGCGGGAGCGATCGGCGCGGCGGCGATGGCTGCACGCGAGTTCGGTTGAGTCGATCGATGGACGCTCGGCCCCACGAGGTTCGGCTCGGTCTGACGCTGCCGTCGTTTCGCGACGACCCGGAGCGGATCATCGAGGTTGCCGTCGCCGCGGAGGCGGCGGGCCTCGACGCGGTATTCGCGTACGAGCACCTGTTCCGAGTTGGTCCGCAGGGTCGGCGCCCCTCCCAGGACCTGTGGGCGACCCTCGGTGCGGTTGCGGCAGTGACCCAACGCGTGCGCGTCGGCTCGCTGGTTGCTCGCGCGACCTTGCGTTCGGCTGCCGTCCTGGCCCACGCGTTCGCGACGCTGCAACGGGTCAGTGACGGTCGGGCCCTGGCGGTGCTCGGTGCTGGCGACGCCGAAAGTCGGGCCGAGAACGAGGAGTTCGGCTTGGCGTTCGGATCGCTCGGCGAACGCGTTGCCGCGCTGGGTGCCGCTGCCGACGCGACACGCGCCGTGGGGATCGAAACCTGGATTGGCGGGTCGCACCCCGACGTGCTCGCATTGTGCGATCAGGCCGACGGCTGGAACCGGTGGGCGGGATCGGTCGAAGTGTTCGCTCGCGACGCGGCGACCGTGCGCGCTCGGCAACCCGCAGCCACGCTCACCTGGGGCGGACTCGTGGTGCTCGATGTCGACGACGAGGCAGCCGCCGACAAGGCGACGCGGTTGGGCGCATCGAGCGCCGTCCTCGTCGGAACTCCGGCGACCGTGGCTCGCCGGATCCGGCCCTACGTCAGCGCGGGCGCGACGTGGGTGGTGCTGGCCCCCGTCGACAGCAGCGACCCTGTCAACGCGACGCTCGTTCGTGACGTGGGGGCTCACCTGGGCGCGGGCCTCGAGTCACCCGGCTGACGTTCGGACGCGCTCGTGCCCTCGGCGCTTCAGTCGAGCAGCAGATACGCAGCCCGTTCGAGGCGGTCGCCCATCGACGTCCCGTCGCTCAGACCGCTTGCCCAAAATGCGAGCGTGGCGATCCATGCGTGCCCCAACACATCGATGACGCCGTCGAGGTCGTCGACTGCGGCACCGTCGAGGGCGCGTTCGAGGATCGAGTCAAGTTGCTCGCGCACGGCGGTCTTGTGTTCGGATGCGTCGGGATCGTTGACGAACATCGCGGCGACAAGGGCGCCGGTGATCTTCGGGTTCCGTTCGAGCGCGCGTGAGGCGCGATGCAAGACGTCGGCGACGCGCTGCGCTGGCGTCGCTCCGACCGGCGGTCGGCGATCGAGCGCTCCCCGCAGCGCTGCGGCTTGCTCACGCAGCGCGGCCAACAGGAGCTGGTCTTTCGACGAGTAGTGGCGGTACAAGGTTCCGAGCGCGACATCGGCGCGCGCGGCAACGTCGCGCATCTGGACTGCTTCGTAGCCTCCATCGGCCGCGAGTGCGATCGCGGCGTCGACGAGGCGCGCTTTGCGGGCGGCGGTCTCGGCAGCTCGGGTTCCGGTGCGACGCGTGGCGGCGGCCATGGGGCCGGGAGGATACGGCAGTCCTAGAACGCGTTGCACGTTTGCGCCCAGCTGGCGTGTGAATCGGTCGGTGAGCGGTGCGGGGCGGGTCACCGGACGCGGCGGTGGTCGGCCTTCGCTTGGCGGAGCTGCGACGTGGAATCGAATGTTGAGCGCGGCGCGCGACGACAATGCAGCCATGCCGCCGTCGATCTCCCCGGAGCCGCCGTTCACGGTTCGAAGGCCGGTGATGCACAACCGCTGGGACACCCTCACGTTTTTGCACTGGTCGTACGAACCATCCGAGATCCAACGTCTGTTGCCGCCCGGGCTCGAGGTCGAGACCTGGCACGATCGAGCGTGGGTCGGCCTCGTGCCGTTCTTCATGCAGGTTCGCGCTCCGGGCCAGCCGTGGTGGCCGCGCCTCGGCCGGTTCCCCGAGACGAACGTGCGCACCTACGTCCGGGGACCTGACGGCAACACCGGCGTATGGTTCTTCTCGCTCGAAGCCGCGCGTTTGGGTGTCGTCGCTTTCGGGCGCGGTGGGTATGGCGTGCCGTACTTCTGGGCGAAGATGCGTTGCGAGCAACGCGACAACATCTGGGAGTACGAGTCCCGCCGCCGTTGGCCCGGACCTCGCGGCGCGCATTGTCGGGTGCGAGTTGCGGTCGGCCGGGAGTATGGCTTCGACGAGCCGTCCGACTTCGAGCACTGGCTCAGCGCGCGATGGCGGCTCTATGGGCAAGTGCGATCCGGTCGACTCGTCACCGCCGAGGCGCACCACGAGCGATGGCCACTGCTGCACGCCGAGGTATTGGAGTGTGATCAGACGTTGCTCGAGGCGTGTGGATTGCCGACGCCGAGCGGCGCACCGATCGCAATGTGGTCGCCGCGGGTGACGGTCCGCATCGGGCGACCGCGTTGGTGTTGAAGGTTCGAGTTCCGATTCGGCTATTCGAGCGTGGCGTAGTTGGTGCTGCGGTCGGCTGCGCGAATGCCGGCGACTGCTTCGACACATTCGGCGAGGTCACGCAGGTATTCGTCGGCGACCGGCGCATTGCCGACCGACACGGTCGCGTGCAACGTGTCGGGCGGGCCCTGGCGGTCGTGGAACCAACCCCGTTCCTGTAGCGCATCACCGAGCGCGAACACGTCGACGCGATCTTCGTATCCAGGTGCCGCAGCAATGGCCATCAGCTGTGCTTCGGGGTGGCCGAGGACGGTGAGCCCTTCGATGGCGCGCACGCCCGCTTCCATCTTCTGGCGGGTTTCGATCGTCAGTGTGGTGAGCCGTTGGTAACCCTCGAGTCCGATGTGGCGCATGACCGCCCACGCGGTCGCCATTGGCATTCCCGACCGCGTGCCCTGCACATTCGGCGACGCGTAGAAGCCACCGAGCCAATCGTCGAACACGAACGTCTGGTACTGGCGCAGGTGCTTGTCGCGGTGCAAGATCACCGATGCGCCCTTGGGGGCGTAGCCGAGCTTGTGGATGTCCGCCGAGATCGTCGTCACTCCATCGACTCGGAAGTCCCATGGGTGCGAAAGTTCGAAGCCGGCCATCTCCATGAAGGGCAACACGAACCCGCCCATGCACGCGTCGACGTGCATGCTCGCGCCGACGCTCTGCGCGAGTTGGGCGAGGTCGGGAATCGGGTCGATGACGCCTTGCGGGTATTGCGGCGCTGATCCGACGACGAGCACGGTGTTGTCGTTCACGTGTGCAGCCATTGCGTCGACATCGGCCCGGAAGTCGTCTCGAACCTTGACCTTGTGCACGGTCAACCCGAAGTAGTGCGCGGCTTTGTGGAACGCCGCGTGTGCGGTCTCGGCGAGCACCACTTCGGGAGCCGTGATCGACCGTTCGGCCTTGCCCCGTTCGCGGGCGGCTTTGACTGCGCAGAGAATCGACTCGGTGCCACCGCTCGTCATGAAGCCAGCCGCCGTGTCGCCGTGCAACAACTCTGCCGTCATGTCGCACACCTCGCGTTGGATCTCGCCGAGGCTGGGAAAGGCGTAGGTGTTGAGCGCGTTCTCGTGGAGGAACATCGCGGCGACGGCCTCGGCGACCTCGTGCACCGATTCGCCGCCGTCGTAGACCATCCCGAACGTGCGCCCGTCCTGCCAGCGCACGTCGCGTGCGCGTTTGGCCGTGAGTTCGCTGAGCAAGGTGTCCTTGTCGATGCCGTGCTGCGGGATTCCCATGACTGCAGCATCGCGCGCCTCGGCCAATGACGCAGGCGCAACCTTCGGTCAATCGATCGCGACCGGCTCCCAGCCACGTGCCGGAGCGTTGCCGGCCGAACAGTCGCCCTCGTCGCTGTCGTGCACGACCTGCGGGCCGAGTCCGGTGTCTCGCAGCCAGGCACACCCAGTGTCGGTGCCGCCGAGGTCGAGTGCGCCGAAGACGACGTCTCGCTCGTCGATCGTGACGGAGACCTCGTCGGCCCGTTCGGGCGCAACGTCGGGCGCGAGCAAACCGAGGCCTGGCGTCGCCTCGCCGATGGCCTCCGGCGTGACTTGTTCCCACGTGCCCCAGTCGACGTACAAGCGCGCAGCGGGTCGGTAGACCTCGGCGAGCACGGTCTCGGCCCCGGCGCTGATCGGCCGGCCCGTCGGGCGATCGATCGACGCAGTGTCGTCGCCGACCGAGGGTGTGCCATCGCCGACGACCGCGGCGGGAGATTCGAGGTCTTCGTCGAGGGACTGCCACCAGGCGGTGGTGCTCAGCGACAGCATGATCATCAACCCGCCGCCGATACGCCGCCAACGTCGGCGTCGCAGTTCGGCGTCGGGGAGGAGGTCGTCGCCCGGCACGCGTCGCCAGGGCCAGCGGTGCTTCGCAAACTTGGCGGCGTCGAAATCGACCACCCGTTCGGTGCTGGGCGTGGCCTCGGTGGGGGAGCCGGCCTCGGACCCGATGAGCCCACCGAGCCCTGCTGCCGCCGCCGCAGGCTTCGGACGCGCCGAACCGATGAGCGGTGACGTGCTCAAGAAGGCACCGCACGACGCGCACGCGATCCCCGCGTCGGGGTCGCACACGATCGCGCAGTTCGGACAGATGACGGATTGGCGGCTCATGGTCGAAGCGGGGGTCGAGAACGGCCCCACCCGTCTTCATCGGCCAGCGCAACCCGGTTGCTCAACCTTTGGGTGCTCAACCTTTGGGCGTCGGGTCTCGTCCTTCGGTGCCGAAATACTCGGCGGCGAGTTCGGGGCGCGGTTGGATGAACAGCCCTTCGGCTTCGGCACACACGACTTCGCCTGCTCGTAACACTGCCCGCGATTGGACTCGCCGCCCTTCGACTCGCTCGACCCAGGCCTCGAACGTCACTGCACGGTAGAGCGGTGTGGGACGGCGATAACGGATGGTCAGCGTGCCGGTCATGCCCGGTGAGCCGTTCGCAATGTTGACGATGCCGAGCATTTCGTCGAAGGCCAGCGCCACCATGCCTCCGTGGACGTAACCCGGCGGCCCTTCGTATTGGGCGCCGAAAATGCCTCGGGCGTGGCATCGGCCGTCGATGATCTCCCAGTCGATGCGCGGCGACATCGGCGACGCTTCCCCAACGACCGGAGAACGCGGCAGGTAATCGCCGTGACTGCGCGGCGTGAACCCAGGGCCGCGGTCGAGGTCGGAATCGGGGCGCAGGGCGGCCGTGACGGACGCGACGGCTGCTGTGGCCGTCCGCAACTCGTCGTCGGTCGCGTGCGGCGTCGTCATCGACGTCTCGATCAGCGTGCGCAACGCTTGCGCGAGTTCGGCGCGTGCTGCGCTCGCGAAGTGCGCGTCGTCGCCGGTCCCCGGCGCCGCCTCCGACATCGACTACTTGCCCTGGAAGTGCGGGGCGCGCTTTTCCGCGAACGCTCTGGGACCCTCCTGGGCGTCCTCACTGGCGAAGACCTCCCAACCGATCGGGTCCTGGTGCATCATTGCGTCGTAGTCGCTCATGTTCTCCGTCTCGCGCCACGCCCGAAGGATCGCCTTGGTCGACAGCGGCGCGCAGGCGGCGACCTGTTCGGCCACCATCCGAGCGACGCCGAGCGCATGGCCCTCGGGTGCCACGCGCGAGATCAACCCCATCGATTGCGCTTCGAGGGCGGTGATCGGACGGCACGTCAACAAGATGTCCATCGCGAGCGCGTAGGGGATCTGACGCGGGAGTCGACACGCCGACCCGCCGAGGGGGAAGAGTCCTCGCTTCGCCTCCCAGACGCCGAAGATCGCGGTTTCGGCCGCGACCCGGATGTCGGTGCCCTGGAGGATCTCGGTCCCGCCCGCGACCGCGTACCCCTCGACCGCAGCGATCAACGGTTTGCTCAGCCGGTAGTCGCGCAGCAACGCCTTCCAGTGCGGCGCGCCTGCACGCGCCATCACGGCCTGGACCCGCGGGTCGGTCGGCGGGGTGCTCATCGACACGAGATCCATGCCGGAACAGAAGTTGCCACCGGCGCCGGTGAGAATCGCGCAGCGCACGTCCGGGGTCTCGTCGATGTACTCGTACGCCATGACCAATCCGGCGAGCATGTCCGCGGACAGCGCGTTCTTCTTCTGCGGCCGATTCATGGTCATCGTGACGATCGCGCCGTCGCGTTCGACGGTGCAGTGCTCGGTCGTGAGTTCATCGAGGACGGCCATGAATACCTCCGGCGGTGGTCGCGGGCGAAGCGACGACGGGATCGTGGCCACGAGGCGTGGCGACGCGCAATATAGGGCAACCCGATTCGGACAACTCCGAGGTCGCCTACCCCGCCGATCGGCGATGTCCTCGCTTCTCGCGTCTCGGGACCGATGAAAGGTGTGCTGATGCACCAGCACCGACCTCGGCGTCGTGCGGACCCGAAGCGCCAACCGAAGAGCAGGCATGACGAACCTCGACCTCGATCTCGATCTGACCGACCCGAGCACGTTCGCCTCGGGGTATCCCCACGCGTACTTCGCGCACCGGCGAGCGACCGAACCGGTGTTCCGTCATCAGGGCCGCTCGGCACCGCTCGAGTTCTGGGCGGTGACCAAGTATCAGGACCTCATTGCGGTCAGCCGCGACGCCACGACGTTCTCGTCGGCTCGAGGCGGTGTGCTGCTCGAGGAGTCGGTCGGTGGTGCCGAACTGATGTTGATCAACCAAGACCCGCCGCGTCACACGCGGCTCCGCAACCTCGTCGCTCGGATGTTCACGCCGAAGTACATCCGCGAGCTCCAGCCGTCGATGCGCGAGTCGGCCGCGGCGCTCGTCGACAAGGCGATCGAGCTGGGCGAGTTCGACTTCGTCACGGAAGTCGCTGCCGAGCTGCCGCTCATCGTCATTGCCGACCTGTTGGGTATCCCGCAGGAAGACCGCGGCAAGGTCTTCGACTGGTCGAACCGGATGATCGGACGCGCCGATCCCGAGTACGCGATCAGTGATGACCAGGCCATGGAGACGGCGACGTCGGCCGCGGTGGAGTTGTTCGCATACGCGTCGGAACTCGCGCTCGCACGCGCCGCCGACCCGCGGGACGACATCGTGTCGAAGCTGCTCACGAGCGACGTGGACGGTGAACTCCTCGGCCACGACGAGTTCATCTTCTTCTTCTTGTTGCTCGCCGTGGCCGGCAACGAGACAACCCGCAACCTCATCTCTGGCGGCGCGGTTGCGCTCGGCGACTTTCCCGATCAGTACGACCTGCTCGTCGCGAACCGACCGACGCTGCTGCAATCCGCGGTCGAAGAGATGTTGCGCTTCGTGTCGCCGGTGATCTCGTTCCGTCGCACCGCAACGCGCGACACCGAGATTCGCGGCGTGCCGATCGCCGAGGGCGAAGCGGTCGTGATGTTCTACGGCTCGGCAAATCGCGACGAGGAGATCTACCGCGACCCCGATCAGTTCGACATCACGCGTAACCCGAACGACCACGTCGCGTTCGGAGGACGTGGTCCGCACCATTGCCTCGGCGCCAATCTCGCCCGCGAGGAGATCCGGGTGCTCTACGACGAACTCATCGGGCGGGCCAACCTCGAGATCGTCGGCGAGCCGGCGCGGCTGCACTCGAACCTGATCAGCGGCATCAAGCACCTCCCGGTGCGGGTCACGCCCCGCTGAAGTCGTCGGGACGCGGCCGTCGCCGTTGCGCTGGTGCCGGCTGTCTCCGATGTTCTCCGTCCCGTCAGTACGTGGGAAGCTGTGGCATGGTCGTGTCGCGAAGCCTCGCCGCGGTGGTCCTTGCCTTCGGGTTGGGAGCGGGTCTTGCCGGTTGCTCGGACGACGATGCCGATGCCGACAGCGCGGGAGCGGCGAACGCTTCGTCGACGACCGCCGCTCCGACGCCCGCCGCGATACCAGCCGACGCGACACTTGCGCCGTTGCTGGGAACCGATGTCGCGTGGGAACCGCTGGATGCACTTGCAACGGGCACACGCTTTTCGGTGACCGCCGTGCCGACGGAGGAATCGATCTTCGCGGCCTATTACACGGCGGCGGGTGCGTTCGACGGCGATCTCGTCGTTGCCGCCGTGCTTCGGCTCCAGCCCGGATCCGACGACCCCCGTCAGCTCCAGCGACTGTTCAGCAGCCAATGGCCGAGCCAGCCAGTGAACGGCACGAGCGTGTACATCAACCAGGCCGAGGAGCAATTGGTTTGGTACGCGGCCCCGCACGTGTTCATGGTTGGTGCCGACGACGGTGAGGTCGCCCTGGCGCTCGCCGAGGCGATGCTTGCCTGACCGGGTGGCATACGTCGGGCTCGGTGCTGACGTCGGGCTCGGTGCCGGCGCTTGCGCGCACACCTAGAACCTGTTCTAGTCTCCCGCGCCATGGCAGGATTCTGGCAACACGCTCAGGCCCATCCCGACGACCTGGCCATCGTCGATCCCGACGGCCGCGAGATCACCGCGGGCGAACTGCTCGGCAAGGCGAACCAACTCGTGCACGCGCTGCGCGCCCTCGGGCTGGAACCCGGCGACACCTTCGCGGCAGTGCTGCCGAACGGGCACGCGCCCTTCGTCGCGTTGCTCGCAGCACAGCAAGCGGGTTGGTACTACGTCCCGATCAACTACCGGTTGGCGCCGCCCGAGATCGCGTACATTCTGCGCGACGCTGAAGCGAAGGCGTTCGTGACCCACGAGCGGTACGCGGTCACGGTGACGGCCGCGGCCAACGAAGCCGAGATCGCGTCGAGTGCCCGGATCGCCTACGGATCGATCGACGGGTTCTTGTGCTACGAGGAGTTCGTCGGCGGGCAATCGAGCGAAATGCCGAGCGACCGTGCCGCAGGCGCGGCGATGCACTACACGAGTGGAACGACCGGCTTTCCCAAGGGCGTGAAACGAGCCTTGTCGCCGCTCGATGCCGACACCACCGCGGAGCTGTTCACCTTTCTGTTCGGCCTGTTCGGCATCCCGAAAGGTGAAGGCAACGTCCATCTGTGCACGTCGCCGAACTACCACACCGCCGTCACGACATTTGCCGGCAACTCGTTGCACATGGAGCACGCGGTCGTATGCATGGACAAGTGGGACCCGGCCGAGGCCCTGCGCCTCATCGAACGGTATGGGTGCACGCACACGCACATGGTGCCGACCCAGTTCCACCGCATGCTGCAGTTGCCCGACGAGGTCCGCGCCGGCGCCGACGTGTCGTCGATGCGTTGGGCGATCCACGCAGCGGCGCCGTGCCCGGTCGATACCAAGCGCAAGATGCTCGACTGGTGGGGTCCGGTCATCTGGGAGTACTACGCCGCGACCGAAGGCGGCGGGTCGATCGCGCCGCCCGACGAGTGGATCAAGTACCCCGGCACCGTCGGGAGAGCTTGGCCGACGAGCGAACTCAAGATCACCGACGACGACGGGAATCCCTTGCCGACAGGCGAGCCCGGCACGGTGTGGATGCGGATGGGTACCGCGGCGTTCGAGTACAAGGGCGACGAAGCCAAGACCCGCAAGAGTCACGACGCCGAGGGATATTTCACGGTCGGTGACGTCGGGTACCTGAACGAAGACGGCTACCTGTTCTTGTGTGACCGCAAGTCGGACATGATCATCGCGGGCGGCGTGAACATCTATCCGGCTGAGATCGAAGCCGCGATTCTCGAACACCCACAGGTCGGTGACGCTGCCGTGTTCGGCGTTCCCGACGACGACATGGGGGAGCGGATCCACGCGGTCATCGAGCCAGCTCCGGGCGTCACCGCCGACGACGCGTTGCGGACATCGTTGCGCGAACACATCGAGGGGCGGCTGGCGAAGTTCAAATGGCCGCGTGACATCGAATTCATGGATGAGTTGCCGCGTGAACCCACCGGCAAACTGTTGAAGCGAACGCTGCGTGACCCGTACTGGGAAGGCCGCGACCGCGCGATCTGATGGGTTGACTGGATTACTGGCTGATTCGAGGCTGATTCGGGGCTGATTCGAGTCGAACGTCCGGCAACGAAACGGCGAGCGGGGACCGACCCGCTCGGAGTGGCCGCCTCCACCACGAACGAAGGAGCAAACACGTGACCAACACCTTCACGGCAGAACATGCGCTGGAGTATCCGGGTGGCTACACCCGCTCCGTCGGGCCGGTGCTCGGCCGGTTCCTCACGGGCTTGCGCGACGGGACGATTCTCGGCGTGCGTGGCCGCGACGGTCGGGTGATTGTTCCCGTCCAGGAGTACGACCCGGTCACCTCCGACGCGCTCGGTGGTCGCGACGACGACTACGTCGAGGTCGGCCCAGCCGGGCGGGTCATCACGTGGTCGTGGGTGGCGCAGCCGCGCCCCGGAAAGCACCCGCTCGAGCGACCATTCGCGTTCGCCTTGATCCGCCTCGACGGCGCCGACACGACGTTGCTTCACGCGGTCGACTGTGGGAGCCCGGAGGGCATCGCCACGGGCGTGCGCGTCGCACCGCGTTGGCGCAGCGATCGAGTCGGCAAGATCACCGACATCGAGTGCTTCATCGTGATGGCCGACGGCGAACAGCCAACCCCGGCGCCGGCGCGGACGAACGTGCCCGACGACGACACCGAGGAAGGTCCGGTGACCGGCATGAACTCGGCGTTCCGGCTCGAGTACAAGATTCCGGCTGGGGCGGCGACGCGGCGTTATCTGAACGGCCTCGCCGAAGGCAAGATCATCGGCGGGCGCGCGCCATCGAGTGACGACGTCTACGCAGCGTCGCGCGGCACCGACCCGAAGACCGGAGAACCGACCAGCATCGAGGTGGAGATCGCCGACACGGGTTGCGTGACGACGTTCTGCATCGTCAACATTCCCGGCCTGTCGGAACTCGCGCCCGAGATCCCGTATGTGTCGGCGCAGATCCTGTTGGACGGCGCGGACAACATGATGTTCGGTCTGATCCGAGGCTGTGATGTCGACGACGTGCACATGGGCATGCGCGTGAAAGCCAAGTGGGCCGACGAACTGAAGGCCGACCACCGTTCGATCTTGTACTGGGAACCAACCGGCGAGCCCGATGCCCCCTACGAGCACTACAAGGACAACCTGTGATGAGAGATGTAGCGGTCATTTCGTTTGCCGCGTCGGGCGTACCGCGCGAGTCCGAATCGAATGAAGTCGAGATCATCGTTCCCGTTTTGCGGGAGGCGATGGCATCGAGCGGTCTCACCAAAGACGAGATCGGCTTCGTCTGCTCGGGGTCGCTCGACTACTTGTTCGGCGGACCCTTCGCTTTCGTCGCAGGTGTCGACGCCGTTGGAGCGGTGCCGCCGATCCGAGAGAGCCACGTCGAGATGGACAGCGCCTGGGCGCTCTACGAAGCCTGGACATACATCCAGACCGGAGAGGTCGACTCCGCGCTGATCTACGGATTCTCGAAGGGCTCGATCGGCGACGTGCACGAGATCCTCACGATGCAGACCGACCCGTACAACCTGCTGCCGCTCTGGCCGTCGGCGACCGACATGGCTGCACTCCAAGCTCGGGCGTTTCTCGAAGCCAACGATCTCGACGAGCGAGTGCTCGCCGAGGTCGCGGCGCGATCCATGGCGAACGCGAAGTCGACGCCGTACGCAACGCGTGCGGGTGACGTCACCGTGGAGTCATTGCTCGCAGCGCCCAAAGTGGCCGATCCGCTCCGGGCCGCTGACATCTTTGCCGGCAGCGACGGTGCTGCGGCGATCGTGATCGCGGCCGACGATGTCGCGCGGCGAGTTTGCAAACGCCCGGCGTGGATTCGCGGCATGGACCACCGCATCGAGGCGCACAACCTCGGCGTGCGTGACCTGACCCGCTCCGAGTCGACGGCACTGGCTGGCGCCGCGGCGGGCGCGTTGCGCGGCAAGGTCGATGTCGCGGAGTTGCACGCACAGTTCAGCCACGAGGAACTCCTGATCGCTGCGGCGCTCGGACTCGACCCGTCGACGACCTCCATCAACCCGTCGGGCGGTGCCCTCGCCGGCAATTGCCTGATGGCTGCGGGGCTCGAACGTTTCGGCGAGGTGGCCAAGCGCATCTGGGCCGGCGAAGCCGATCGTGGGATTGCGCACGCCACGAGCGGACCGTGTCTCCAGCAGAACCTCGTCGCTGTCTTGGAAGGTGAATAGTCATGGGGAAAGAACTCGCTGCAGTCATCGGCGTCGGTCAAACCCAGCACCGCTCCGCGCGCAAGGACGTCTCGATGGCGGGTCTCGTGCGCGAGGCCGCGATGGAGGCGCTCGAGGAAGCGCAGATGACGTGGAAAGACATCGACGCCGTTGTCATTGGTAAGGCGCCCGACATGTTCGAGGGCATCGCCATGCCCGAGTTGTACCTCGCCGACGCGCTCGGCGCGGTGGGCAAGCCGATGATGCGCGTGCACACGGCGGGATCGGTCGGTGGCAGTACCACGATCGTCGCGACGAAGCTCGTCACGAGCGGGGTGCACAAGCGCGTGCTCACCGTGTCGTACGAGAAGCAGAGCGAGAGCAACGCGACGTGGGGTCTGTCGGTGCCGATGCCGTTCCAAGCTCCGCTCGTTGCGGGTGCTGGCGGCTTCTTCGCGCCGCTCATTCGCGCGTACATGCACCGTTCGGGTGCTCCGAGACACATCGGTCACCTTGTCGCCGTGAAAGACCGGCGGGCCGCGTTGCGTAATCCGAAGGCCCACCTGCACATCCCCGACATCGACCTCAAGATGGTCGAAGAATCGTTCATGTTGTGGGACCCGATCCGGTACCTCGACACGTGTCCGAGTTCGGACGGAGCGATGGCGCTCGTCATTGGCAGCGAGGACGTTGCCGATGCGTCGGAGTCACCGAAGGCGTGGGTGCACGGCATGGCCATGCGCAGTGAACCGACGATGTTCGCCCGACGCGACCAGGTGAGTCCGCTCGCCGGCAAACAGTGCGCGAAGGACCTCTACGCACAGGCTGGCATCAGCGACCCGCGCGCCGAGTTCGACGCCGCCGAGGTCTACGTGCCGTTCTCGTGGTTCGAGCCAATGTGGTTGGAGAACCTCGGTTTCTGTCCCGAAGGCGACGGTTGGAAACTGACCGAGTCCGGAGCGACGGCGCCCGACGGCGACATCCCATGGAACCCCAGCGGGGGAGTGCTGTCGTCGAACCCGATCGGCGCGAGCGGCATGGTGCGTTTCGGCGAGGCGGCACAACAGGTGCGCGGCTGCGCCGGCGACTACCAAGTGGAACTGAAGACCGGCAAAGCCCTCGGCCATGCCTACGGCGGTGGTTCGCAGTTCTTCAGCATGTGGGTCGTCGGTCGCGACAAACCCACCTCCTGAGGCTGGCGCCGTCCATCGGGCGACGCGCCGAGGTCAGCTGGCTTGTTCGAGTTCGGGCGCGGGCGTGGACCACTCGCGGGCGAACTGGTCGGTTGGCATCGGTCGTCCGAACAAGTAGCCCTGTCCGAGGTCGGCGCCGAGCTCGCCGAGCGCGGCCCGCTGGGCTTCGGTTTCGACCCCTTCGGCAACGACGCGCATGCCGACGCTGTGCGCGAGGGCAATGACGGCGGCGACGATCCCGAAGTCGGCGCGGTCGTCACACATGCCGTGGACGAAACTGCGATCGACCTTCAACACCGAGGCAGGGAGCTCGCGAACGTGCACCAGGCTCGAGTAGCCGGTGCCGAAGTCATCAATGGCGACCCGCACGCCCGCGGCCTCGAGGTGTTCGAGCGCGGTGATGGCAGTGACGCGTTGGCCGGCTGCCGCGCGCTCGAGCACGGTGGTCTCGGTGATCTCGACGCAGAGACGGTCGGGTGCGAGGCCATGGCGGTCGAGTGCGTCGAGCACGGCCCGCACGGCGTCTGGTTCGGTGAGCTCGCCGGCGCTGAGGTTCACGGCGAGCACCAGGGAACGGTCGCTCCATTGGCTCGCGGCCGCGACGGCCGCATCGATCACGAAACGCCCCAACGCGACGTCGAGGCCTGCCTCGCCGGCGAGCGAAAGAAAGTCGGCCGGCGACAGTAACCCCAACGCCGGGTGTTCCCACCGCACGAGTGCTTCGGCACCGTGGCACGAACCGTCCTGCAAGCGCACGACCGGCTGGAGCCAGACCCGGAGTCCTGCCGCGACCGCGTCGCCGCGAAGTGCGTCGCGAAGGTCGCTGACGAGCTCGCGGCGTTCGGCAACGCGCAACTGTGACCCGACGTAGCGCCCTCGCCGCCGTTGCTTCACCCGATACATCGAGGCGTCGGCCTCGGCGAGCAATCCTTCGGCGGTCGTTGCTGCGCCCGAGTCGGCGAAGCCGACGCTGGCGAACACCTGCACGGTCGCGGCGCCGATGTCGACGGGTTGGGCGATCACGTCTTCGATGCGGCGGCTGATCGCGTTCGCTGCGGCCTCGTCGACGCCGCGGCACACCATGACGAACTCGTCGCCGCCGAGTCGGGCCACGAGGTCATCAGCCCGGGCGATGCCGTTCAGGCGTTGCGACAGGATCGCGAGCACGGTGTCGCCCGCGTCGTGACCGTGGAGGTCGTTCACCGGTTTGAAGCGGTCGAGGTCGATGAAGAAGACGCCGAACGCTCCCGGGCTCTGCGCGACGGCGAGGCGGCCGGCGAGATCCGTCACCAGCGCGGCGCGATTGGCGACACCGGTCAGCGGATCCGTTGTCGCGAGTTGGGTGAGACGCGCTTCGAGCGCGCGCCGTGCCGAGATGTCACTCGCCGAGACGATCATCCCCCCGACGACCGGGTCGTCGAGCAAGTTGGCGATCGAGAGCTGATACGGGATCACGCGACCGTCGGCGTGTTCGAACGATGCCTCGAAGACGCTCGTGCGCGCCGTTGTCGCGGCACGGGCAAGGGCGGCGCGAAATCCGTCGCGTTCGTGGTCGACGACCCAGTCCGCAAGTGGGCTGCCGATGAGGTGCGCGAGATCGATGCCGAGGTGACGGTTGTACATGCCTGACGCCGAACTGACAATCCCGTTCGCGTCGATCAGTGACAGCAACACGCTGGCGTGTTCGACGACGGCACGGAATCGTTCGGGGCTGCCCGCCGCGAGTTCCCAGCGCCGCCGTTCGGTCAGGTCGCGCATGGTCGCCACGACGATGTGTCCCTCGTCGGTCGGGTGGGTCGCGCCGACGAGTTCCATCAACCGGTAGCCGCCGGATCCATGTCGGAGGCGGATCTCGATCGGCGTCCCGAAGTCCTTGTCGACGATCGAGGTGAACGAGCTCAACACGATCGGGAGATCATCGGCGTGCACGAGGTCGAGTGGCACTTCGCCCAACCAGTTCTCGAGTCGGTCGCCGACCATCTCGATCAGGGCCCGGTTGGCGCCGACGACACGCAGGTCCTGATCGACCGCGACGGCCGGATCGGCGACGAGATCGAGCGCGTCACACAGTGCGCTCGTCGCGTGCGGATCGATCGTCATGGTCGCCTGCTGCCCCTTTGCCCTGCTGCCCGCCCGGTCAACACGCCCGATCGGTCATCGTTCGGCGACTGGAGACCCGGACTTGACGGGGGACTGGTCGATTTCGAGTTGGCCGTCGGTCACGGTGGTTCGGCCGTACCGGAACGCCCGGCCGCAGCACCGATCTCCCGTCGTGCCCGTAACTAGAACCTGTTCTAAAATCGCCGGATGGCCCGACGATTCCCGTTCCCAATCCCGTTCGGTTGGTTCTGCGTCGCCCAAGCGGCTGATTTCGCTCCCGGTGAGGTGAGCGCGACCCGCTACTTCGGGCGCGAACTCGTCGTGTGGCGCGACGACGACGGCGACTACCACGTGCAAGACGCGTACTGCCCCCATCTCGGCGCTCATCTCGGCATCGGCGGCAAGGTCGTGGGCGCCGAACTCGAGTGTCCGTTCCACGGCTGGCGTTTCGCCGGAGACGGCGCCTGCTCGAACATCCCCTACAGCGACCGGGTGAACAAGAAGGCGCGCCTGCGGACCTATCCGGTCATCGTGCGCAACCGATTCGTCTTTGCGTGGTATCACCCCGAAGCGGCCGAACCGCAGTGGGACATCCCCGAGGTCCCCGAGGTCGACGATCCCGAATGGACCGACTATTACTCGTCGAGTTATGTGATCAAGACCGTCGCGCAGGAGATGAGCGAAAACGGCGTCGACCCGGCGCACTTCAAGTATGTGCACGGCACCGAAACCGTCGCCGAGATGGTGAGGTACGACACCGAAGGCCCGGTGTCGACGATGTTGTCGCGACAGAGTTACGTCACGCCGAAGGGCACCGAGTGGGGCCGCATCGACGTCTACAACCACGGTCCCGGGTTCTCGCGGGTGTTCTTCGAGATTCCCGGACTGGTCGATGCGTGGAACCTGGCGTGCACCACGCCGATCGACGACGAGACCACCCAAGTGCGGTTCAACTTCGTCGTGCAGCGGCACGAGAGCGCCGATTTCACCGACGTCATCGCCAACGCGTTCGTCAAGGAGATCAACAAGCAGGTCACCGAAGACGCGCCGATTTGGGAGAACAAGGCGTTCCTCCCGGTGCCGGCGCTGGCCGACACCGACGGCCCGATCATCAAGTTCCGCAAGTGGTATTCGCAGTTCTACGCCGAGTCGTCGGCCTGACCCGACCTCCGGTCAGCGCGTCGCCGCGTTGGCAAGCGCTTCGCGTGTGTTGACGCCGAGCTTGTCGTAACAGCGTTGCACGAAGTTGGCAACCGTTCGCGGCGAGAGTTGGAGCTCGTCGGCAATGCGTCGAGTCGACATTCCGGCGGCGACACACGCCGCCACCTCGCGCTCGCGGGGCGTCAGCGTGTCGTCGGGCCGGCGTTCGCTCGCGGGGTCCGAGAGCACCGTCCAGCCCGGCGCGGCCATCAGGGACTCGTCGCGGCGTCGACGGGCGTCGGCAACGAAGGCTGGGCGTCGCCCGGGTCCGACTGCGTTCGCCGCGGCCGCGTACAAATCCGCCGCGTAGCCATTGAAACCCGCCGCCGCGAAACGGGTCGCGCCGAGGAGCAACGCGTCGGCGTCGGCGGCGACCAGGGCCCGAACAGCCTCGGCTTGCGTGCCGATCCACTCGTAATGGAGTTGCTCGGTAAGGACGCGCATGCGATCGACGTTCGACTCGGTTGCCGCGCCGAGCCGGGCAAGGTCGAGATGGAGATTGATCTCGTTCGTGAGGTGGCGTTCGTTGCGACACCATGACCGACCTTCGTCGATGAGCGCGTCGGTGGGGAGCCCGCCGTCGAGGGCCGCGACGTGGAGACGAGCTCGGAACAGCAGCGACGTGTCGTACGTGCCGTCGGCGTAGGTTGCGGCCTCGATCTGGCGTTGAGCGAGCTCGCCCTGACCGTTGATCGCCAGCAGGCGAGCGAGTCGGGCGTGATGTTGACCGGCGCCCGCAATCGCGCGTGACTCGAGCAGTTCGAGGAACTCGCCGTAGCGCTCGATCGCTCGTTCGATGTTGCCCACGCTGGCGTCGGCTTCGGCGAGCGTCGAGAGGTGGCCGTGATCGAGGCCGCTGGCGCGGTATCGCTGGTAGGTGTCGGTTGCGTGTTCGCGTGCCGCGACGGCGCGACCGAGCGTGATGAGCGCCTCCACCCGGTTGCTTTCGAGACTCGAAGGCGTTTGCCCGACGAACGACGACGTCTCGGCGGCATGAGCTTCGGCGCGGTCGCCTGCCTCGAGCGCGCCTTCGGGATCGCCGCAGGCGAGCAGGATGCCGACGAGATTCGGATAGGTGCCGGCCCGCGCAAAACGATTGGCGTCGTTGTCGGTCACGAACAGTGCATGGGGAAGCGCTTCGTGGTGGCGGTCGAACCAGCAGAGGAAGTGGGTGCGGGCCGCCGCGAATGCCGCCTCGTTCATCGCGCCGGGTTCGAGCTGTGCCCCTCGATCGAGGAGCGCGAGTGCTGCGTCGAGGTCGCGCGCATGATGGACGAGCTGCGCGGCGAGCACGAGGATCGCGCCGAGGCGCTCCGATCCGGGAGCGGCGTCGTCGATGGAGTTCGCGTCGATGATCGAGAACTGTTCCGGTGAGCCAACCGCACGCAGGGCGGCGATCAGCTGGAGCTTCGACGTCAGCCCGCCGCCCCGCACGATCGCGGCTCGGGCCAATCGCTCGGCACGAGCATCGTTCGACACGATGGCTCGGGTCGTCGCTCGCCGGAGCTCGTCGAGCGTGATCTCGTCGTCGAGTTCGAGTCGCCACTCGATGACACTCAACCGGTCGGGATAGGGCGATGTCGCGTCGATGTCGAGCAGCGCTCGCAGTGCGCCGAAGCGTTGCAGATGCGAACGCGTCGTCCGCAGCGACGCGGAGATGAGTGGATGCGCGAAGCGCACGGACTCGCGGTGTTCGATGATCAGTCCTGCGCCGATCGCGGTGGCGTAGTCATCGCCCAAGATCGCCTCGGCAAAGCCGAGAGGTGCCGGTTCCGCAATCGCAAGCGATTCGAGTGCCGCGAGCATGCGGGGATCGAGTTCGCTGAGGTGCCGTTCGATCTGGTCGTTCACCTGCCCGTGTTGCACCGTTGGCGCGGCGTCGAGGACCCAACGAGCACCGACGAATCGCAGCCGGCCGTCGGCGCGTCCGGTGATCAGCAACTCGCGGGCGAGGAGGGGGTTCCCGGCGGATGCGCGATGCAGGACATCTTTCGACCCGTCGAGCATGATGCCGCCGAGGACGTGATCGACGGCGTCGCCGAACGACGCGCGATCGAGCCCGACGAGGGGCAGCGTCAGGACGTATTCGGAATGGATGATCCGTTCGATGGCGGCCGGCACGGGGAGTCCGGCTCGTAACGCCAGCACGACCGGGGTCCAGCCATCGCGCACGAATCGCGCAACTGCCGCGGCGCTGTCGTCGTCGTACCACTGGATGTCGTCGAACCCGACGATCGGTGCTGCGCCAACCCAGCGTTTCAATCGGTCGGCGGCTTCGCGCGGATCGTTGGGCCGGTCGTCGGGCCCGAACACCTGGGAGAACGGTATGTACCGACGTTGGGTGCACGACTCGAAGCCGTGGAGCACGAGCGGGTTCCCGCCGTCGGACATGCGCAGCGCGATTTCGGTCGCGAGGCGCGACTTGCCGACACCCGCTTCGCCGACCAGGACGACCACATTGCCGTCAGCTCGGCCCAACCAGTCGACCGCCCGTGCGATCTCGTCATTGCGCCCGACGAACGGCCACTCCATAGGCGACACAGTTTGGTCGCTCGGACGGCGAACAGCTGAACGCTGCGTGATCCAGCGGCAAGCCGTGTCGGCTCAGAGCGTTGCGGCGACGCTCAGGAGATCGACCGCAGTGCGGAATGCGACGTCGCCGACGCGTTGATCGGGTGCGTGGTCGTCGTGCGGATCGATGATGATCGGCGCGATGCCTGCCCGGGCGGCACCGACAGCGTCGATTCCCGGCATGTCGCCGACGTACCAGCACTGCTCGGGCCGCAGCTGCATCGAAATCAGCGCGAGCTCGAAGATGCGCGGATCGGGCTTCTCGATGCCGACCGCTCCCGAATCGATGACGCACTCGACGGCAACGCCCGGGCCTGCGCCGACCTGCGCAAGCTCGATCGCCCGGAGTCGATCGAGGGCCGAACCATCGTTGTTCGAGACGATGCCGAGGCGCACGCCCGCGTCGGCAAGCGCCCGCAAACCTTCCCGTGCGCCCGGAATCTCGTACTCCCACAATCCGGCGCCGACGAACTCGTCGGCGAGTTCGTGCAACACGGCGCGGATCGCGTCGCCGTCGTCGATACCCAAGGATCCGGCGAAAGCCTTGAGGTACTCGGGCCACCAGCGGTCCCACGGCGGGGCCAGTGCATCCCCTGGATGATCGAAGGCCGCACAGGCGCGGTAGTGCGCTCGGGGCACCGCGGCGGGATCGATCGGGTGACCGGCCCGCTCGGCGGCCGCCCCGATCCGGGTCGGATCGGGGAGGTGGAAGACGCCACCGATGTCGAGCAGGACGCATTCGATGGCGGGCATTGCGCAAACCTATCGAGCCGCAAATGCGTCGCCAGTACGATGGCCCGATGGAATTTCGCCGGATCAACGCGCTGCCTCCCTATGCCTTTGCGCCGATTGACGCGCTGAAGATGGAGTACCGCCGAGCCGGCGAGGACGTGATCGATCTCGGCTTCGGGAACCCCGACATCCCTTCACCCGATACTGCGGTCGCCAAACTCATCGAGGCGGCGCAGAATCCGCGCAACCACCGGTACTCGATGACCCGCGGTATCCCCAAGCTGCGCGAAGCGGTCGCCGGGCTCTATGACCGACGGTTCTCGGTCGCCCTCGATCCCGAGACCGAGGTGTGCGCGACCATCGGTGCGAAGGAAGGCTTCAGCCACCTGATGTTCGCGTTGCTCGGGCCGGGCGATACCGCGCTCGTGCCCGCGCCGAGCTACCCGATTCACATCTGGGGGCCGATCCTTGCCGGCGCCGCGGTGCAGTACGTGCGTATGGGGCCGGGTCAGGATTTCTTCCCGAACCTCCAGGCTGCGTGGGAGCAGGCCTGGCCGCGACCGCGTGTGCTCGTTACGAGCTTCCCGCACAACCCGACGACGATGTGTGTCGACCTCGAGTTCATGGCGAAGGTCGTCGAGTTCGCCAAGGCGCGCGACATGGTGGTCGTGCACGACTTTGCCTACGCCGATCTCGGCTTCGACGGCCACGAGCCGCCCAGCATCCTCGAGGTACCCGGTGCCAAAGACGTTGCCGTCGAGATCTATTCAATGACCAAGAGCTACAGCATGGCCGGGTGGCGGCAGGGTTTCCTCGTCGGAAACTCTGAGGTGGTCGGGGCGCTCGCGAAGCTGAAGAGCTACCTCGACTACGGCGCGTTCCAGCCCATCCAGATCGCGGCCACGGTCGTGATGAACGAAGAGCCCGACTATCCGAAGGTCGCGAACGAGATCTACCGCGGTCGGCGTGATGCGCTGATCGACGGGCTCGCGCGCATCGGTTGGGAGATCGAAAAGCCCAAGGGCACGATGTTCGTCTGGGCGCCGATCCCCGAGCCGTACCGCGAGCTGACCAGCCTGGAGTTCTGCACGATGATGGTGCGCGACGGCAAGGTCGCGGTGTCGCCCGGCGGCGGTTTCGGACCCGGTGGCGAAGGCTTCGTGCGGTTCGCATTGGTCGAGAACGAGCAACGCATCGCCCAGGCGGTCCGCGGTATCAAGAAGGCACTCGTCAAACTCGGCTGATCGGGCGTCGGCGCGCGCTCAGCTCGTGTCGAACTCGATGAGGGAGTGCTGCGTGCCGTGGCGGACGTGGGCGAACGGGCCCGGTCCGAAGGTGATGTGAGCGTCGGATGTGATCGGTCGTGCGCGCTGACATCGTTGCATCAGCGCAGGTTCGATCGAGTCGAAGTGCCATTCGCCTGATGTTCGTGGCTGGTCCGTTCGCCTTCCAGGAGTCGGATCGTGCAGTGGGATCGGCCGGGGTCGTTCGCGGGGTCGGGTGTCGCCGTAGTGCCTGCCGTCGGGTCGGTGCCAGCTGACGATGCCGTCGGGGTGTTTGGTGACCGTCCAGCCGGCTCGGTGGATGAAGTTGTGGTGGGTGAGACAGCTCGGGTAGCCGTTGACGAAGTCGGTTCGGCCGCCGTGTTCGAACCAGTCGCCGTGATGCATGTCGCATTGGCAAGAGGGGACCGCGCAGCCTGGGAACACGCAGGTGGGGTACTGCGCGATGAGCGCGCGGTATTGCGCTGGGGTGAAGTTGCGAACGGATCGGCCGTGGTCGAGGACGACGCCGTCGGCGTGGAGGACGCGGCTGATGAGTGCATCACACGCGATACGAGCGAGCGCGCGGGTCGGGAGGCGGCGTCCGGTGTCGGTCTCGCACAGGCCGATCGCGGTGGCGGTCATGGTCGGGAGGTCAGTGTGGATCAGAAGGTGGGGTCGGTTGCTGCCGCCGGACTGTCCGTGGAGGTACGCGTTGCAGATGTGGGCGAGCGCGTCGCCGCGTTGTTGCGGGAACGGGCGGGGATCGTCGGCGACGCGTGCTCGGTCGGCGGCATTGCTGATCGCACGGTCGATGATCGAAGAGCTCTCAGGTTCGAACGTGCCATTGAGGACGCCAACGCCGTCGAGCAGCATTGAGCAGTGCAGTTCGTTGTGGCTGTCCCACGCGTTGCCGTCGCCGCTTGCCGGGTCGTGGCGTTCGGTTTCGATCAGGTCGATGAACTGGGCGAGTTCGTCGGCGAGCTTCTCGGCGGGTTGGCGAACGGCGGTGCAGGCGAGACGGGGTTCGAGTTCGGCGAAGCGCTCGTCGGCGTTGGCGCGGGCGCGTGTCCGACAGGCGAGATCGGTTTTGGTGGCGTCGATCAGGCCGGCACCGAACAACGGAGCGAAGGTCGGCATCTCGGCCAGTTGTCGCGCTCGGTGAATGACCGTGGCGGCATCGCGCTTGGCGCATTTGGTCTCGGTGGTGATCCATGCTGCAGCTGAGCGACGCGCGTCGATCTGATATTCGACCTCGCGGTCGAAGGCGCCGACTTCGGCGGTGAGCAGCGCTTCGACTCGTGTCCGGGTGTGGTGGAGTCGCTTGATGCGAGGGCCGTGGCGTCCGGGGGGCGTGTCGAACAATCGGTCGATCACCCGGTCGAACAGCGCGAACAACGCCGTGTCGTCGAGCTGGGAGATGTCCAGTTCGGTACCCGTCGCCGACCCGCTACCCATACGGAAAAGATACACGAACACATGTTCGTCATGCAAGCCTTTTCGCCAGGAAAATCAGCAAAAAACGCGTGGGCTGAAGGTGACCCGCGCGCTGCTAACCCGTGAGGCCTCGTAGGCAGAAGCTCTGCGCGAGTTCGGCGACCACATCGACGTCTTCGTTGCGCTCGATGACGTAGTCGCGGGTGAGGCGGCCGATCACCCCGTGGATCGCGCGGGCGAGCATGTCGGGGTCTTGATCGGCGATGCGGCCGTCGGCCATCGCCTCTTTCAGATGGCGCGCGGTGTCGGAGAGCCCGATCTCTTCGTTGCGGTGCAGCACGGGTGCGAACGTCTCGTCGGTGGCCGCGAACTGAATGATCGAGAAGTAGTCGCGGTGCTCCGCGAACCAGGCGAGGCTCGCGCTGATGCCGCGTTCGATGCGCCGTAACGGGTCGGGCTCGTCGCCGAGCGCCTGCTGCTGACGTTTGCGCAGCTCGTGGTGCCCCGACTTGAGCAACTCGCTCAGCAGCTCGTCCTTCGACTGGAAGTACCAGTAGAAGACGCCCTTGCCGACCCCGATGGCACCCACGATGTCGGAGACCGACGTTGGGTGGAAACCACGCTCCGCGAACAGGCTCGCCCCTGTGCGTAGCAATTGTTCCCGTCGGTCCTTGCCGCGTGGGGTCAGTTTGGCTCGCACCACCTGAAGCTACGAGAACTTGACCGGGTGGTCAAGGAATCACGCCACCGGATTCTTCGAGCAGTTCCTCAAGTGGAAACACTCCAGATGCCGATAAGCAACGTGCAGGGCTCACACTCGGGCCATGCGAACACGGGTTGCGAACAACCTCGGGGGAATCGACCGAATGTCCGATGTCTACACGGCGCTGCGCCGGACGGTGCGCAGCTTCGGGATCATCAGCAACGTCGATCACGCGACCCGCAATGCCCGACGCGAGCAGTACGAGCTGGCTCGGGTGATTGCACAGGTCGACGCCCTCGAAGCTCGACTGCGGGTCACGGCTTCGGCCGAGCCCGACGTTGCGGGCGGCGCGACCGGTCCCGGCCGCGCCGCCTGAAGGTCGACGGGCCGCACGTTCATCTCGGCACGCTGCGTCGACCTGGTCGCTTCCCCGGTCGACGGAGCGTGCCAGATGATCGAAACGTCGCGAGCGCAAGGCGCTCGCCGCGCGTCGTTGGAGGGGCTACCGTCCGGTCGTGCTGTATTGGGTCATCAAGATCCTGGTCACTCCGCTCATGCGAGTGCTGTGGCGGGTTCGCGTCGAAGGCCGCGCCAACGTCCCGAAGTCGGGGCCGGTAATCCTCGCCGCGAACCACCGCTCCTTTCTCGACTCGGTCTTCATCCCCGCGGTGCTGTTCCGGCGGGTCACCTTCGTTGCCAAGGCCGAGTACTTCGACTCGAAGAAAACCGCCTGGTTCTTCCGTGGCGTCGGTCAGATTCCGATTCGCCGAGAAGGTGGGTCGGCTTCAGAGCGGGCACTCGAATCGGCCATCGAAGTGCTCGAGGGTGACGGTGTGTTCGGGATCTACCCCGAAGGCACCCGCACGCGCGACGGCTTGATGCACCGCGGCCACACCGGAGTCGCGCGGCTCGCCTTGCGCAGCGGCGCGACGATCGTGCCGGTCGGACTCATCGGCACCGACGCGATCCAGCCCGTCGACACCAAGATGCCGAGGTTCTTCAAGAAGGTCGTGATCAAGTTCGGCGAACCGCTCGACTACGAGCACTACCGCGGCCGCGAGAACGATCACCTCGCGTTGCGCGACATCGCCGATGAGATCATGTTCGAGCTGCAACAACTCACCGGCTACGAGTACGTCGACACCTACGCGACGAAGAAGGCCGAAGACGTCCCGACCGAACCAGTCCGCCTCGCGAGCTGAACGACGTCGCGACGAGGAACGCAGGCTGAACCGTCGTTGCCCTGATGATGCACCGAACTTGCTCGGAGTGTGAGTCTTCGACATTTCATCGGTCCGGTTGTCCGATCCTCGAATCGCGCAGCTCAACGGCAAGGCGTGTTGGTGCCCCCCTCGCCGTCATTGCGCTGATCATCGTGACGCTGACGACTGACGATCCCGGCAACGAGGCGCTCCTTGCTGGGCTCCTCGGTTGCGCGATCGCGATCGTCTTGCTTGCCGGGATCGGCTGTGCCCGACGGGCAGCTCGCCGGAGGCGACTTCGACCCGATGGTGCACCGGCGCGACGGCACACGCGATGACGCGCGGAATTGCCAGTCACTCCGTTGCCCAGGCTCGGCTGCGGTCGATGGCGCGGTGCCAGGTTTCCATGCGAGCTGAGCGTTCGGCGGGATCCATCGTTGGTTCAAAGGTTGCCTCGGCGCGCCAGGCTGCGGCGGCGTCGGCGGGGGTCGGCCAGATGCCTTCGGCGATGCCGGCGAGGTATGCCGCGCCGAGCGCGGTCGTTTCTTGCACCGCGGTTCGTCGCACCGTGACGCCGAGCAGGTCGGCTTGGAACTGACACAACAGATCCATCACCGATGCGCCGCCGTCGACTCGCATCTCGGTCGGGGTCGCGCCGGATGCGGCGACGATCGCGTCGACGACATCGGCGGTCTGGAGCGCCATCGACTCGACAACCGCGCGGGCGATGTGGGCGCGGGTCGTGCCGCGGGTGATGCC
>SXGT01053008.1_pt1 | contig 56022 bp, 72 predicted proteins | sample 3176221 | NCBI WGS metagenome assembly SXGT01 (sample SAMN11356862, study PRJNA531348) | freshwater metagenome | isolation source: freshwater sample F1-120 | place: China: Fuxian Lake, Yuxi | collected 2017-12-25 | reverse complement strand
CTCACATCCTGCCGCTTGTCGTGCAGCTGTTGCAACTCTTGATAATGATGCAGTAGAATAGCTGCTAGTAAATTCATTAATTAAATAATCATTATATTGTGCCATTTTTTCCTTTACTACTTCCACCACTCAGGAGGATTTCTATTTTTCCAATTTGCTAAATGTCTTTTACCTTTAATATATAGATTTCTATAAGATTCTATTGGGTCCATTCCTATAATAAACTCTTTATCCATAATTAAAGGTCTTGTAGTGATTCCAGTAGAAGGTATATTTGGAAGATTTAAACTACACCAATAAAAAGCTTTAGATTCGCTTGCATGCGTTCTTCCGTATCTATGGGTATATTCTTCAAACAAACATTTTGCAAGGCTTAAAAGCCATTTATAGTTGTCTAAAGAACTATTGCACCATATAATTGCTGGATGATTTAAGTGCGTTGCTTTGTAAGGGACATTATTCTGTCCATTAAGGTGGTTTACTGAGCATAATATTTGACAATACTCTAAGCACATCTTAACACAATGCTTGTCAAAATGACAAATGGCACATTTTCTTGGATCTTCATCTAAGAAAAAAATATTCATTATTTATAATAGCTCCTAAGCGCATTCCAACTGTGTGGAAATAAAGTTTCCATTTGAGTATTAATTTCGTTAGCAAACCATTGTATTTCTCTTTGGGCGTGTGAATCCTGACGTAATTTAAAAATTCTTGCATAAGCAAACAAACTACCTGTTTCAATAAATTCAGTATGCATAGATTGCGGCAAACACATCCGAGCCATTTCTGGTGCTATTCCGTCGTTTATCATTTCCTTATAAAGCCAATCGGCGTGATTTATTAAATCTTTATATTTTGATTTATAACTTTCTGAATCCTTTACAAGGGAATCTCTACTTCCTTGTTTAATTCCCTCTGTTGGTCTTTCACGCCATCCATCTGGATGAAAAAAGGTTGGAGGATCGTCAACATATCTCCTAGAAACCTCGTTTCTAGAATTATGCACGACAAATCCGTTTGCAATAAAATTAGGATATATATAATCTATTTCTAAGTCAAATACATCTTCTTCTTCTAGAGGAGTTACTTTTATAGCCTTATAATGTTTCGATTTTTTTGCAATCCAATGATATGTTGAATTATCGTCACTTCCCTTGGAATAGTCAATAAATACAATTTTTTCCTCTTCTATATCAGAAGTATAAAATTCGCAAATATCAAAATTATGTTTTAAAGTTGTTCCGTCCCAATATAAATCTATTGCATCATGTAATGTTTGCCACCCATTGGTAGTAAAAAATAAATGATCTCTAGAAGTCTTTATTTTGTTTCCATTTTCCAATTCAATTTCATAAATTTGTTTTTTACCACTATAAAAAACATTTTTTATGTAACCATCTCTCAGTTCTTTTGAATATTCCATTAAACAAACAACAGGTGTTTGTTTAAATTTTTGATTCAATACTTTATTCTGCCAGAAATTATATAAATCTCTTATTTTATATTTTTTGTTGTTTAAAAAATGAACAAATGTATCTCCAGACAAACAAAATCCTACAGAGCTTTTAAACCATTGTCTTGACACAAAAATTGGCATTTTCAGCCTAAACTGTACCTGACAGTGGCTGAATGGTGTCCAGTGTCCATGCTTTGCTAAATAATTAATTAATTTAATATCATCATATTTTATCTTATCTACTTTTTTATTAAGAGATACCCTGGCTGAATTTACAACCGTAAGGTCTGAGCCCATGTGAGTGACATACTCTACGTTTCCTAATTTTTCTTTATTATACATTATTTTCTCCATATTAATTAATTATCTAAATCTTCCCTTATTCTTAAAAATACTGGAAATCTAAAATTATTATTACCACACTCTTTTGCCTTTTTATACTCAATAATTTTTCCAATCATATTCTCTTTTTGATTCCAAAACATGATTCTTTGTTTTTGTGTTAATCCTGTTCCTACAAAAAAAATTTTTTCTCTAGATTTTACCTCAAAAGCGCCAAGCATACCAGATATTTTTCCATTTCCTTCAATAATCCCAATTATTTCAGCCTCTTCTGTTTGTTCTGGTTTTAGTTTTAGCCAATATTTGTTTCTTGTGCATTTGTATGGAGAATTTACACCCTTCAACATTACACCCTCATCTCCTTGAAATAAAGCTTTATCATACTCATTTAAAACCTGTCGTGAACACGTTGCTTCTGTATATTTTACTTCTACAAATTCTTTTGGAGCATTTTTTAAAAAATTAGAAAGGAGTATTTTCCTTTCAATAAGAGGAATGTTGCATTTTCCTTCAATAAAATCTTTTGCTGGTATATAATCAAAACAATTAAATGAAATATTTTTTAGAACATCTTTCATCTCGTCTGAAAAATTTTCTTGCAACGTAGATGAAAATTGAATCGTTTTTGACCAATCGCCACAATATAATTCACCATCTATAATAAATTCTTGACTAGGTAATGAACCTATTTTTTCTATTAAGAAAGATAAATTTACTATTTCTTTTCCAGTTCTTGTCAAAAACAGGCATCCATTTTTATTATTATAAAGCAAACAACGTATTCCATCTATTTTTTTTTCAACTAAAAAACTTGAGCCATTTTCAAACAACAAATCTAACTTGTCTATTTCTAATAATTTTGCAAGTTGGCATTTAAAAATCATTATTATATTCCTTGCATTTTTTATTAAATATATGTTCTAAATTATATATTATTATGTGCAAGCTTTAGACTCAATAATTTCTAACTTAAGCCTAGTGGATTGAAGCTGCCTATAAATGGATGTGAAAGTTTTATTCAATTTTTTCATTTCTTTTTTTAAAGAATCCCTTTCTTCTGTTTCAATCCTATCAAATAATCTTTTTTTTATTTCTTTCCTTCGTTGTTCTGTTAATTCTTGCTGTTTTGCTAAATAAATGAAATGTGTTATAAGTTTGTCCTTGTCTTGAAATAAAAAATTTTTATTTTTTTCTTTTTTCATTTTTTGGTATCCTTTGCTATGAGTATTATATACAATAACTATAAAATAAAAAAAGTGAGATTGCAATAAAAAAATGCTTGACATAAATTTTTTATTCAAGTATTCTCAAATAAGCATAGATTATAAATAGGATTTTTTTAGAAAAACGCTTTATTATTAAAACGCATACGGCCTATTCAATAATACACCGATAGGTTCATAGCTTCCGAAAGGGAGTCTGACGAGACAAAGGAAAGTCAGGAACGAAAGCCAACAGTAGAACTAATGCGTATAAGTTACTAAGTAAACCTAGAGAGAACCGTACCTCTCTAGTATTAGAGCACTAATAATAAAGTCCTTGGACATAATTGGCATTAATAACTCAAACTAAATAAAGGATATCTATTACTATATTTTCTATACTATTTATAAGGGGCATTTATATGCAAAATTCCTAATTAAAAAAATAATTATTTTCTTGACTTTTTAATTAAAATATTGCAAAAATAAAATATAGAAACAGAAACAAATTAATTTGCAACTTAACAAAACAGGAAATTAAAATGCAAATTGAAGACAAGAAACTGGTAATAGAAAATTTAGATGACAGAGATGAAAAGAGCTTAAATATTAAAATGGCATTAGAAAAAATGTATTTTTATAATAATACATTTCATAATTCTGGGAAAGATGTTCAGTTTATGGATAAAGAATTTTATTTAATTTTGAAAGAATATCAAGAAGGAACTCTAGATGTAAGGATGTTAGAGCTTGAAAAAATAATTGAAGATTATATCGGAGAAATTATTTATAATGAACATGCAATCCCATTAAAAATAATACATTCTGTTTTTAAAGATGAAACACAAAAATCTATTTATACAACATCAGCATTTTCTTATACAAAACACCCCATCTCGAAACATTCAAAATCCAGAAAAAACTAAAAAAACAATGGAGAACTATATGCAACCGTCCAGCAAACAAGTGCAAGAAGTCATTGCATTAATTAAAGTTTTTGAACCATCCTTCAGTATAAAATATAAAAATTCCAGCTTTCTTATGAAAGTGCTATCTAAAATTTTATTCTTTAATAAAAAATTTATGACTGAAACAGTTACAACTATTGGAAAAACCGTATATCTTCCCGATGAAAAATATTTACAAAAATATGGAAATTTAAATTATGTAGAAATGTTAGTACATGAAGCTAGGCATATAATGGATAGTAAAAGGCTGGGAATAGCATACTATCTTTTATATCTCAGTCCGCAAATATTTTCTTTGCTTTCTGTTTTTTCTTTTTTCAATAGTTGGTTTTTGCTATGTCTGCTTTTCTTATTACCACTTCCAAGTCCAGGAAGAGCGTATATTGAGTTAAGAGCTTACTTGTCAGGTCTTGCGGTGTTATATCACCTGAGTAATAAAATCTTCTTAGTGAACCCTATAGTTTGTTTAAAGTACTTTACAGGACCAGATTATTACTACATGTTTCCTTTTCAAAGCATAGTAGTAAATTCCTTATGTAACGGGATGCAAAAAATAATGGAAGATGACGTAGATGGGTTTTTAAAACAAATAAAAAATATTCTTTCAAAAAAAGATTGACTTTTGTTGGTAAAAAAAATATAGTTTAATCATGGACAACACAAACAGGAGAAAAAAAGTGAAATTAACACAATTATTAATTGGTATGTTAATTTTTACTGTTTCTAATAACTGCTTTGCAAATCAAAAAACAATAATTGTTGATTTAAAAAACTTTTCAATTAAAGCCTATGATGCTTCCGGAGAAGAAGTGCTTTCAGAGAAAGCCTCGGGCGGAAGAAAATATTGCCCAGATATTGAGAAGTCATGTAAGACACCTTCAGGAACATTTTATTTGTTATCCAAAAAAGGCCCATGGTACAGGTCTCCAACGTATCCATTAGGTTGTAGTAATAAAAGTAAAGATAATAAATGCGCCAAAATGGCATGGGCAATGAAATTCTCAAACACAGGAGAGGCATTTCATGCATCTAATGACAATTGGGAAAAACCAAAACACATTAGCCATGGATGTGTTCATTTAAAACAGGAGACAGCTAAATGGCTTAACCAACAATTCATTGACAAAACAACAAAAATCATTATTTTACCCTATTAACAAAGGCAAGGTTTTTTCGCGATGAAATTTTTAACAATACTTTCGATATTTTTAACTATTTGCATTATTAATCTTTCAACAAAAACTTTTGCAGCACAAAAAGAAGCAACATCTTGCAAGGTAAAAACATTAGCAAAATTAATTAAACTCACTATTTATAACCCGTTTTTCTTAACAGTAACAATGGAAGCAAAATGCAATTGGAGTAACGAAAAGAAAGACTTTCTATTTTATAAAAAATTTGTAGTTCCTAAAAGAAGTAACGTAGCCATTATGGTACCCAGTGTATTAGATGATTGTGAAGTGTGGCCATTAGACATTGAGTTTTAATTGGAGCTTAAAATGTTAAAATATGTTTTTTTAAAAACAAGTTCATTGGTAATTCTATTAACAGCATTGTTTATGTTTTTGTTTAGAGTAGAGTCCTATATTTATATGTCCATAGTGTTTCTCGCAATATCACACTTTATGTTTTGGAGGGAAATTATTGCAAGAAATTCAATTATTGAAGAGCTGTGTACAGAACTAATATTAGGTGGATGGAAATATAAAGAAAAAGTAGAAGGAGCTCCAACAATCGCGAGTGAAAAAAATGAATAAAATTCAAGCACTTTTTGAAACACTAAATGAAAGCAAGCAAAAGGTAAAACAAATTATCAAGCACTTTAATAAACATAACTATGTTGATTCAAATGAAGAAGAAATTATACAATATAAAATTCTTATCAACCTAATTGAATCAGAAAACTTATGCAAAAACCTATTGGAAAAATAAACAAGAATGAAATAAATATTGGCGATATGATTGTTTATTGTCCAAAAAATAAATATATCAAAGAGCCAATTAATTATTACGCAATTGTTATAGATAAAGAAAAAAATGAAACTACAAATAATATGAATTATAATTCAATTCTTATAAGATGGGTTGGTTGCATCCCCAATGCATTTTCTAATAAAAGAGAATGCTGGCTAGAAGAATGCAACATTTATTTAAAAAAAATGGATGCTAGTGCATCTGAAACAGGAGAAAATTATGTTAGAGCTGAACAAAGTAACGATTCTTGGGACCCTTGGCAAAGACCCAGAGCTTAAAAAAACTGTTAGTGGATTATCAGTATGTAAAGTTTCTATTGCTACGCATAGCAAACAGAAAGCTGGAGCTGAGCTAACAGAATGGCATTCTGTTGTAATGTTTGATAAACAAGCAGATAATGTATCAAAATTTTTAAAAAAAGGAAATCGTTTATATGTAGAGGGAAGATTGCAAACGCGTAAATGGTCAGACCAAAATGGCAACATTCATTATACAACTGAAATTGTTGCCGAGAATGTAAAATTTGCAGATGACCAAAAACGCACAACGCCTTCACAGCCAAAAGAATCTTCTGATGACGCATTTGAAGAGTTCTTAGCAAAGCCAAGAGTTTCTTCTGGTATGGATGAACTAGACGGGGATGATGTAGCTTTCTAAAGGAAATTATATGAAAAAATTATATACGGCTTTGTTTAGCTTATTTTCGTTTACAAAATGTGGAACAGATATTACAATTGAATCTCAAGAAGCAAATAATGATGATCAAATGAATTGTGAGGATTCTTCTCAAAAACAAAATACAGTTTTATCTGAAAACCAAAGACAATACAATACACATTATCAAAACGTTACCGGCAGTAGTGCTTGTGATTCATTATTATTTTATTGTAAAACCCATGCTGATAGTAGATGTTCTCTTATTTTTGAACAATGTAAAAAATCTAATAACCCAAACTCAGGAAGCTTATAGATAGGAGATTTTAATGCTAAAAATTTGCAATGTTTTGCTATTAATGATTTTAGTTGCTGGGTGTGGTGATGGAAGTAAAATTATTGTTTACGGTGACGATCTGCCGTTGACCGACGCTTCTTTGCCGCAAACAGATTCTTCTACAGTGCAACAACAAGATGCTGGCGTTCCTTTGCAAGACAAAGCATCAGCAAGTAATGTAGCAGATTCTTCCGTCACACCCGAACAAGATGATGATACTGATTTGCCTGGATGCACCTCTAAGTGCCATAAGAAGTTTCATAAGAAAGATTTTAAGCATAAAGAGTGCTGCGAAAAGTGCAATGTAAAGTATCATAACTCATGTGGTTGCCACAAGAAGCACAATCATAATAATTTTTGTTGCCATTAACTATTCAATCACTTGTTACCCCTGGAGATATTGCTTTGATTAAACGCCTTGTTGGTTTTTTAAAGTTTTTATTTAAAAAGAGTCCTGAACCTCCTTTTTTACCACCTATTCCAACTTTAGATATTGATAGCAAGTTAATTGAGTTTGCTAACGTTCCAAATCATCAAGTAGATTTTAATAGCTTGATGATTAAAGTTGATTGTAAACCTACCAAATCTTATCATAATTTCACCCCAAATAAGTAAATATGCAAGTCATTTGCATATTGCTTTCCATAGCTATTGTTAGCTAATTATATCCAAAAAGCTCAATAATTTCAAGAAGCTAAAATCTGGAAAATTGGAGCGCCCAATGAAAAGCAACTACGTGCAATTTTCATGCCAACTTTTTTTTATGGGAGATAGATTCCGGCATAGGACTTGCATATTGCAAGAAGCTTGCCATCCTAGATGCATGTATTTGGTATTTTGCAATGCAATGCAAGAATTGTGCCAACTTGTTTGGCACAGTAAATGCAATTAGCAAATTTAATGCCAACACTATAGATAGGGTATTTTGTCACCACCAAAAACTTGGCATGGTTCTTGCTAATGCAAGAAAAGCTCCAAGTTATTTATAATTAATGCTTAATGCAATATTTATGCCACATTAGTAAGTCTATATATCATAGTAATTTCAGTATGTTGCATATTATTATGATAATAAAGAAAAATATATACAAATAAATTTCTATGCCATATTTCTTTTGCAATCATGGTGGGGAGTGATGGCCCTATTTGCAAGCTTGCCATGCCATGCAATATTTGTGCCAATATAATGGCATTAGTCTTGCTAATGCAAGAGGCGCTCCATTGAGGTTAATCACAAGAAATAAAAGATTTATAATAGAAATACAGCAAGTGCATAATAAAGTACACAGTGTGTAAAATATTTCTCATTAACTGCGTAATTTTGGTAGCACTTATTTGTTGCCATTCATGTAATATCAGGCACTTAGGTATAGTATAATGTTGGCACATGCATTGCATATATATAAAATCATAAAGCAACAACAAAATAAAAAAAATAGTTGACACACTCCTTAAAATAAAGTAATCTTAAATCATAAGGCAACGAGCTAGTCAAACGAAGTTCTCGACAGGAGAAAACAAATGACGAATTCAAGCCGACTCCCAAAAATCACATTAGAAATGAACGAAACAGAATTAAAGGGTCTCCTTGCAATGTGCAAAGAAGAAGAGATTGTCCATCTAGAAGAATGTGATGTAGAAATGATAGAAGAGCAGGAAGCCTTTAGATTAGAGCAAGAACAACTCCTTTTAAGCCTCCTACGGAAAATTGAAAACGAAAGATGGGCAAGACTTCAACAAGAACGTCGTAATCAATTAGAAAATAATGTCATCCCAGAAATTAATATTGAATTTGCTTAATAATGTATCTTTTATATACTCTTTATTTATAAACAACAATAATAAAAGAACAAACTTTGATGTCCCCTCATAAGGAGAATCTCATGAAAATATTTAAAGTATGTTCATTATTGTTAGCAGTTTCTATTACTCCTTGTTGCAAAACTAATAATAAAAATAATGATTCAGTTTCCAGTACTTCAAAAGAACAAAAAAAGGTTCTGGTACAAGAAGAAAGGGAGTTAACAGAAGCTGAGCGCTTTAATGCTGATTTGGCATCTTGTCTTGTTGATTGCTTAAAGAAAGCAGAAGAGGAAGGGCAGCCCATAGACTTTGCAACTGTTGGATGTTGTAATGACTGTGGAAGCAGCTGGGATTCTTTAAGAAACCGCTGTAAATTGGCAAATACCAAGGAGCAGTAATAGAATGAAGTAAGTTTTATATTGTACAAATCTTTGGAGAATTCTACGATGCTATTAAATAGTGTTGTACAAAAATCAGTAATAGGAAATTTAATACACACCCCAGTAAAAGTAACGTCTCCCTATAAAGTAATAGATAAATATAAATTATATATTAAAAGTAAAACTGAAACAAATAAATTTGCTGTGCATACAGTAATTGTTGATGCTAGCTTATATAATGAACACAAAGATTGTCTGAAAGAAGGGCAAGCTGTATATGTATCAGGCGGAGTTATTGTTACTGAAGCTTTTACTGATATGTATGGTAATTGGCAATATACTACTCCAATTAATGCAGAATTATTAAAAGTTATTTTTTAATACCACCCAAACCAAAAAGGAACTCAAATGGGTATGAAACAAAAAAAAGAAGTAGCTAAGCAAGTCCATCTAAAGTGCCCAACTTGTAATGCGTATTTTGCAAAAAGCTATATGCAAACTCACCTAGGTAAAGAGCAAGGGATGTTTACAGCTTGTTCAGATAATTGTTCTTTGCAGTTTACAATGAAGCTTGCAATGGGTAGTGGTAATGTAAATGAAGTAGCAAAATCTATTGTACAAAATGTATTAAAAATTGATGATGAAGTGCAAGTAGCACCTGTATATTCTAATTTGAAGATGAACTAGATTTATATCCTCCGATAGCTTAATGGTAAAGCCCATGGCCTATAGCCGTGTGACGTTCGTTCAATTCGAACTGGGGGGGCTTTGCGGATGTATCAGCCTTGTCTTCTAAACAAGCGTACTGTAATGGAAATATGCAGGTTCGAATCCTGTCATCCGCGCCATGATTGAATATAATAAAGACATTAAACTTTCACTAGACAAAAAACTAGGATATTATTACTTTTGTGATGTTTCTCATCCTCTTGCATATTCTAGTACAAAAGTCTATTACCATAGGCATATTGCTTCTTTGAAAATTGGAAGATGGCTCCTTAAAGAAGAACACGTCCACCATATAGATGGTAATAAACTAAATAACTCCCCAGAAAATCTTCTTATTACATCTAGATGTAATCATGCCTCTATTCACTTCCAGTACCTACCAAAAATAGATAAGTTTTGTTTAGTTTGCGGATTGCTTATCAATAGAGATAATATTAAATATTGCAGCCCAGAATGTAGCGCAATAGGGTCACAGAAAGTGAAAGACAGACCTTCTGAAAAGGAGTTACAATATCTTATAGAGAACAATAGTTGGTGTGCTATTGGGAGAATGTACAGTGTTTCTGATAATGCTGTCAGAAGGTGGGCTAGAAAATATAATTTATTGTAATAAATAGCAATTTAGCCATGCCATGCAAGAAATATACCATTCATAATTATCTTCCTTATATAATAAAATAATTGACTATATACAATATAATGTTATTATAATATATAAGGAGAATATATAAATGCCAATAGAAACCCCAAGTGTAGGTAAAGAAATAGTTCTTTTTGATATTCCAGTTTTATTATCCCAAGAAGAAATTAAAAGTATTGAAAAGGGGTCTGAAGGACCTATTCCAAAAAATATTATGAAATGTATAATGGCATTATGGTTTAATGCAAAAAGGTCAACACCAAACCCTTCAGATAAAGCTCGTGTTATATTAGATAAAAATAATGCTATAGAGTGTGTAAGAGAATGCAATTCAGTTATTTCAAAACAATCACCTATCCTAAGAATGCCACACACTACAGTGGCTAAAAAGAACTTAGAAACTAAAAAACATTACACAGAACAAGTGGTTGCTATAAAAGCAGCTTTAGAAAAAGAATTGAAATAAATGGTGCTTATCTTGCATTAGCATTTTTCATACCTATTTACTAATAGGTTACCTTGCAAATTTTTTGATACTTATCCTCCATAATACTACTCTATTATAATCAATGCAAATTGTCAAGTTTTATTTTTATTTATGCAAATTATTTTTGGTATAATTATTGCATGCATGCAAGTTTTGTTCCAACCACAATGGTATGCTTCTTGCTAATGCAATTGGGTTGCCAAATAGGTGGTACAATTCTTGCAAGCAAGCAACTATTTGCAAAATGGTATGCTTCTTGCTAATGCAAGGTGCGTTCCATTGTGGTGCTATCAAAAGTTCTTTTCTTCCTAGGGAAAACTCAATCAATTTCTGGTAGCTGTCAAAAGCCCTGTTTAAATAATTTCAATAAGTTATGAATTGCAATTTGTATTGTGTAATACATTCATTGCATTTTCCCTAGGGCTGGAATGGAATCGTTTATTGCTTTGCATATCCATTGCAAATTTTTAGCACATACTCCTTCACAATACTAGATTCTCATGTTTCTTGCAAATTGTCAACTATTTTGTGTATAAAAAATAATTTATTTTTATTTAGCGTTTACCAGAGAACTTACTATTTACTATAATCACATTCACCTATAAAGGGTTATTAATGAATTCTTTATTTTCTTTCCTGGCATCTTTCTTGCATAAGCAAAAACAATACCAAAATAATAATAAAAATGGCTTGCATATTGCTAATGCAAATGCAGTTCCATATTCTTGGTATGAAATTTGCAATTGCAAGAATAATGCCAATGAAAATAATAATTTTTATGTTACTTGGCATGCAAATTGCTATTGCAATCGTAGTGCCATTATGTTGCTAAACACTAGATAGATGTATTTGTGACATAGCAGGTGGCACAAATATTGCAATTGCAAGAATAATGCCAAACAATTGGCACACATTTTGCACTCTGCAAGTAACGTGCCAAAAAAATGGCATGAAATTTGCTATATGCAATCCGTGTACCTAAAAGTTGGCACAGTTTTTGCACGTTTTCCCACCTCTGCAACCCCCTCCAAATTTAAATATTGTAAATTGCAATAAATAGCTACAAATATATATCCATAATATTTTAAAGCAACCCAGCAACCAAAAAACAACACTAGCAATCAAAATATTTAAGATATTTTTATATAGCATACTATTGTGCAATCGCTAGATTGCTATTAAATTACAATCACTAAGTTACTATTGTGAAGTCGTCAGACTTCTATTGGGAAGCTTTAGTTTTCTAGCTGTAATCTATTTATGGATTACCTATTAGACAGTTCTTTCTCTCTCTCAGTATAATAGGTAATAGATAATGAATTAAGTAATGAATTGGGTAAGTATATTTTATTAGTTATTGTATTAGGAATTGTTCTAATTGAAGTTTCTGGAGATTACCTGTTTTAATGGCAATTACTTTATCTTGTTCATCCAGTAGGATTAAGGTAGGTACTGATGTTATCTTATGTTTTATTAATAAATGTTGTGAGGATTGTTCTTCTATATCTAATTCATTAATAAGAATATTTTTTTTAATACCGGGGTTATTATCCAATAGGTGTGCAAGTGTTTTTTTTAGTTGTTTACATGGCTGGCACCATGTTGCTGTAAACAAGAGTAATACCCGTTTTTTACTATTGTTTACAACTGCATTGATATCCATTTTTTGTTTCTCCTTTATTGTAAATTGCAACTATTAGGTTTTGCCTAATAGTTGCTATGATTAGTCATCAGAGTATGTTCCGTATAGTTTTACTCTTTTTGGTTCTCTTCCTAATTCACATACTGGACATACATCTATTACACTTGTAAATAGTGCATACTTTATTGTTTTCTCCCCGCATTCTATACAATTCTTTCTTCCATTATTATCTAGCTTGCCTTTGCTTTTACAACAATCTTTTCCTTTACCGCAATTGCATTCAGAATGCTTATTATTTGATTTTTCTTTGCTACCGCAACCACCACATTGACCACCACAAGAAGACTTATTAGAAGAGCATTTAGAGCCCTTGCAACCACTTGCGCTAGTAAATGGGTTAGGGACTTCTTCAGTAATCTCATCGTCATTATAAAAGTTTGTTTGTCCATTGCCAAAGATGTATAGGTTCTTTAAACATTTATAACACATGGTATTCTCCTGTCTTGCTATAGTTGCAATTTAGCTATTGCAACCGTGTACTAATTGTTTTGTTCAACTATCTGGAATATCCGGATAGTTGGCTATGACTTTATATTTCCGTTTTTATTTTCTGTTACTACTGCTTTTCTTTTACCAGTTAGGTTATCTAGTAAATATTTATCTACACCTGGATATTTATGGATTGCCAGAATATTGTTTATGTTGCTTTTTTCTCCTATATCATCCCATAGCTTCATTCCAAGCTCTCCGGGAAGCAAAAGCAAGTATTTGGCAAGCATATCTGCTTGCTTAGGTGACAAAATGCCAGCCAATAGCGTGCTATTGCCAATAGAATTGATTAGCCTGAGATGATTATTGATATCATATTTTTCTAGTTCCTGTAAGGTAGCAGAATTGCATGCAAAAAATTCCGTCGCGCTTACGCACGCATTTTCCTTTATTAGGGAATCCAAAAATTTTACAAAATCTATAGAAATTTCTAAACCTACAAAAAAAGTACTTATATTAAAAATACGATTTAATTCTTCCTTTGTTAAATCTTTTCTACCTAAAAAATTAGCTTTTGTTAAACAGTTAGAAAGATGATGCCAACTCCTTCTAGATGGATCTACCTTGTTTGATTCATGTGCATTTACAACTTCTAAATTATCCGGATTTAATTCAATATATTTTAATATTATCTCATGAACATTATTATTTTCTCTACCCCACAAAAGCCAATCATTCACTGTTGGATTTAAGTCAACTACTGCCCACCTGTCTAGTTCGGCAGGATCTAACTCATGTGTTTGGTACATTGTTTCAAAAGATTTACTATTAATCGCAGAAAAAATAATTGTACCCTCATGCAAACAAAAACCAGACATTTTTCTTGAATCTGCTAACTCAAAAAAACCTTGCCTAACCTCTAGTGTTGCTCTATCCAATTCATCTATAAATAATACAACAGGCTCCCGACACGCCATCAAAAACCACTCAGGAGGAGCCCAATGAGTAGAGCTATCTATTATCCTAGGAAGACCAAGAAGGTCTCCTTCTGTCATTTGAGAGGCTCTTCTTTCAATAATTTTATATCCATTCTTTTTTGCATATTCATACACAAGGCTGCTTTTTCCAACACCATGCCTGGAGCGAATAAGTATCGGTTTTTTTATATCAACAACATATTGTATGCAATCCAAAAATGATTGAACACTTATTCCCTGTTTTTTCTTCGCTTCTTGGGCCATTAAAGTTCTTCCTTGCTATAAGATTTGTTAATCTTCAGTATTACTTCTTTAAATTTATTATTAAAGCTTATATTCGAACAATAATCCATAGTGATCCATAATCGCTTGCATCTTGAAGCAGTCGTACAAATTCCGTATAAATCTGTTATGATAATGTGCCCACTAAAATTTCTTTTATTTACATATTCACTGGATACATTTAAATCTGTCCCTCCGGAAAATACTCGAAACAATGGACTACTATTCTTTGACAACTCTGCCCTTTCAAAATGTTTTATTTCTTGTTCCTGTACAATACAATCAAAAGGAATATAAGTAAATTCACAAAACTTATTTAATTTAATTAATTCCTCAAATATTGTCTCTACCAAGTCTTCTGACATTGATCCGCTTTGGTCTACGCTAATTGCAATTTTTGGAGACCTTATAGTCCTTTTTCCTGCATAAATATATGGATATCTTCTGTTTATTTTTCTTATAGAAGATTTATACTCTGCCTTAATAGCCTCCTGAACAAAATGATTTAATATACTCTTCCATTCTATTCTGTCATTATTATATTTTTTTAAAAGAATGTTCTTTTCTTTAAAATCACTTTTTAAACTGCCCCATCCATATTTTGAAGCATTTTCAATTCCTTCATTAAACATTTCTTTTTCTTTGCTTTCTTGTATCTGAGAATCGTATTCACTGTGCTCCCCTATACTCCATGAATCATGATTATTGTTAATTTCTATGTCCTGATAGGACCTTTCTTCCTTTACTAATATATCATAATAAAATTCTGCAGACTTGTAAAGAGCAAAGTGCTTAAACGGACCCTTTCCAGGAATCAAACAGTGCTCTGGCAACTCGTTTCTTAAAAATGAGTTTATTGCCAAATCACAGGCTATATTCCAAAATTTTATTTTTGTTTTGCTTGTTTTTTCAAAAGATATTCTTGATGAAAGATGATTTAATAAAATATGATACATTTCGTGTTTTAATATACCACACGCAAATGTATCTTCTATTGTTGAAAAAAATGTTGGATTATATTCTAATACAAAAGTTTGAGATTTTATATTATAAGAAACTTGTGCTGTTTTTATATTATTATTAACGCTTTTTGTAATCCTTCTGGAAATTGAAGCAAAAAATGGTTCATTCTTTAAAAGAAAATATATCCTCTGCTCTAAATCATTTATTTTTTTTGGCATTTTTTAAAAACTTTTTGTTTATTTTGTTTTTAATACCAACTCTTTTACCAACCGTTCCCCACTCAATATAATATTGCTCTTGTTTGTGGCATATGTCAACAATAATCCCAAAAAATTTTTCTTCTGCCTCTAACAATGTTTCGCTATTACTTATTATAGCCAATAAATATTCTACCCTATCATATACTTCGGAATCTTCTTTGTTAAGAAAGGTTTCATACAAATATTTTATCTTATTCAAATCTAAAAATACGATATCACCTATATTGAATTCTAATTTTTTATTCCTTTTTGTTAAGTTTTTCATAGCTGCTCAATATAAGCGATCTTTTCAAAACAAGCTCACTAAGCTCCTCTGTTATCTTGATCTTTGTATCTTTAGATATAAAGATGTCTGTATCTAATCGTAGGCAAATTGCAGAAATCTGCTGCTGAATGTATTCCAGGGATGAATGACACATTTTTTTACCCTCCTAGATAAATAGAAAGAAAAACACCTATTTTTTAGTTTTTTGTTCTTTTATGCTAGTTATGGCATTTTCCAGAATACATATAATTGCGGAGAATAAGAAGAAAAAAGACGAAATTGCTATACATGCAAAAATCATTGTAATAGCAAAAGAATTGTTAAAAATTACTTTGTAATCCATTGTCTCCTCCATTCTTCAATATTACAAAGTAATTTAAATTTTGTCAACAAATATTATTTAATTTCTATTTTTTTATAAGATGATTGTTTTTTATTCAAAAATACTTTTAAAATTCCATTTTTTAAATCTGCAGTAACATTATTTAAATCAATATCAAGAGACCCAATAGAAATTGCCCTAGAAAACTCCTGTTTTTCTCCCCAAATCTCGCCTAATTTATCAGTATAAATATGTAATTTACCATTTTCTATAGAAAGTGATATATCTTCTTTATTAAGCCCTGGCATTTCTACCATATACGTAAGGGAATCTTCTTCTTGCAAAAGTTTTTCTTTTTTATGACAGATAGATTTCATTCTGAGCCTATCTTCGTCGTGAGCTAAATAATTTGACAATAATTTTGGTGAATAAAAAAGACTTGTTAACATGTTATTTCCTCCCTGTGTGTTAATGGTTACAAAGTTAAACTAATCACACACAAAGGATTGTCAATAAAAAAATTACATAATATTTTGATTTTCAACGGCAAGTAAAATATTAAATCGTGTTCTCAAATCATTTAGCGTTATATCAATGTTTTGGAAAACCCAATCTAGAGTCGATACAACCGAAGTTGTTACCGGGAATGTTGATAAATTTTTAAAGCTTTTCTCTTCATAGTCAAGCTTTGCATTAATAATTATACTTCTTATTTGTGTATATTGTGTATATACACTAAATAAGTCATAAAGAGGTCCCTCTTCCCACAGTTCCATTGTGTCTTCGGTATATTCCTTTATTAACATCCCAGTATGCAACAAAATTCTATCACTTTCTGCCAAAAATGCTAAATAATCACTAATTTTAATGGTTCCCAAAGAAGAAACAGGAAGCTTCATCCTTTTAATTGGAAAAACATAATTTTCACCATGTTCATTACTCATTTTTTTCTCCGCTAGAGTTTTGAGCCTTCATTTCGTTTAACTGTAAAGAAATTTTTTCAAACCCAATTAACATCTCTGAACAATCTTCATACAAGACGTTCATTTCAGAAAGAATTTCTCTCATTTTATCTAATTCTTGAATACATTTTCTATAGTTTTCTAAATTAAAAAAATATTCTTCAATATTATTTTTTGTAGAAAGAAAAGTTTTAGATAATTCAGAAACCTCTAATAACTTGCTTTTTATAATTTTAAGAATATCTTTTAACTTAACAGAATGCCTAACTTTAACCCTTAAGTTATCTTCTGAGCGCTCTTGCTGGGATTCCTGCGGAAAATTGTTGTGCATTTTTTTTATTCCTCCAAAAAAATTTCGACTTTTCGTGATCTGTTAAGAACCCAACAGGTATCACTCTTTTTCCATCTACTTCTTTTATATCATTAACGTGTAACAAAGTCAACTCTCCATATCTAAGAGAACTTATTTTTCTTCTTTTATCTTTTTTTAACCCAAGAGAATTAAAATAATTTAAACACATTGCCACAACCTCTTTTAGCCCGCCATCGGATGAGTATTTAGGGGATGATAAAAGCTCGTCTATTTTTTCATTTACAACGATATACGCCCCAACGGCATATCTTCTTTGGCCATTTATCTTATGTTGTGAGCTTGTATATTTCCCTAGCTTTTTCTCCTCTGATCTGCCCTGCTGAAATATGTGTTCATAGATTGGTAAAAATTCACATTCAACATAGTTTTGTTGTGTTTCGTTTTCCATAATAACAATTCTCCATTATTCCTTTTTTTCTGCAACATAATTAGGAAGGTCATAAAGCTCTTTTGGTAGTAGACCTCTATTTATTGCCTCCTCTGTATGAAGTGCTGCGGAAATATTCCAAAAAGCATGTGCTAAGTGGTCCTCATCTCTTCTTCCTTCTAAATATTGATACATATGTCTAAAAGCTGAGTCCATAAATCTTGCCATATTTAGTCCCTTTTCCCAGTTTCTATCGCCGTGAAATTCTGCTCCATTTTCAAATACCTTTGCCAATCTTGCAATAGCAAGAGGGGAAAGCAGGTCATATCTTCCTTTTCCTTTGCAAGACTTTCTAATTGCACCAGTTGAATAATTTTCAATGTTATTTTCATCAATGACAAACTTTTCTTTTTTTTCCACTAGATTCCTCCTATTTTTCTATATTTAACATAAAGATTGCATGTCCGCAACCATATATTTTGAAAACACCGGATTCTTCAGCTATTTGCCGTTCTGTCTTGCCATCACGAGCTCGAAAGGATTGTCTACTATATCGATTGAGTCCGTCCGTATACCAATAGTTTACATCCGTGTCACCGAGATACTCAAAGCCGTTCTTTCGATACACGTTACCGTCCCCGAAACGCAAATCAGCGTAAGACAAAATATTTTCGAACCCATTCTCAAGCGACCACCTTTTTGCAGCAGCGAGTAATTTGCTAAACCCACCAACAACGTGCGTATTGAGTTGATTGGCGAAACGTACGATTTCGATACAGTTCGAGTAGCGTTTATTCTTAATAGGGACACCTAACGATAAACACGAGACGAGTTTCCCATCGTAAAACAACCCAAAAGCCGATTTGGAGCGTCCTCCTCCGGAGATGTGTGTTGACTCGAAGAAGTGTTTTGCATCGCGTGTTGAGACTTCTGCGATGCTACACTTACGTGCAAATAGCTTTCGTTGAGTAACCCCAAATGCATGGGACAACATACTCTTAACGATGTCCTGTTTCTGCTCCCATTCATCAGAAAAGATATGAAACAACTTGATTCCGGCTTCACGAGCGAGCTTAGATTTCTCGGAGTGATACTTCTTGTCAACGAACTCCTCCGAGTGCCAATATATACCATTGAATTCAACACCAACTCGACGCTGTTCGGAATATATATCGAGTTCTTGTGGTGGAATAACGGAACGAACGTTTGAGCTTATGCTACTTCCAACGATAGAGGAAATGAACTCACGAACCTCCGCCTCCTGTTTTGATGTTCCACGAAGAGGCGGATTACACTTACGACAAACAGGAATATTACAATGTATTGTTCTCTCAAATTCATATCCGCACTCTTTACAGCGAAAACGGTATAATCCTCCACGAATTCCGCTGTATTCTCCCTGAGCAAAGCAAGGCTCTAATAATGGAAATTTATTCTGCAAATTGTTGTAAAAAACCTCAAACCTTCTTTTTTGTATTTTTTGTTTTATTTCTTTGTTTTGTAATACATATTCTGTTCCATATTTTTCTAAAATAGTTTGTTTTGATTTTTCTTGAATATCTTTATTTTGTAATGGTTTTTCTACCCCATACTTTTGTAAAGTAATTTGTTTTGTCTTTTCTTGTATTTGAAAGCTTTGTAGAGGATACTCAGTTCCATACCTTTGCACATTAGTTTGTTTTACTTTTTCTTGTACTTCTTTAATTTGTAAATTACACTCAACACCATACCGCTGTAAATTCGTTTTTTTTATTTTGGATTGTATTTCTTCTCTCTGCATGGGACTTTCTGCCCCATATCTTTGTAAATTAGTTTGATTTCTTCTATCTTGTATACATTCTTTGTTTGGACACCTTCTTCCGTTGAAAAAATTACCTATTTTAATCCTCCACTCAACCCCGCAGATATTATGTCGCAACTTCATTCTCTTTGTCGAACAGAACCCATCCGGAGCATCAAGTACTGTATACTCATCTCCACATAGTTGTAGAATACGTTCTTGTTGGTCTTTTTTTGCTGGCATAATAATAAAATTATATTTTGAAACAGAATCGATGTCAAGAAATTAATGCAGAAGTATATAGGAAATTGCACCAGCGCTGGTTGTTATGATGATCCAAAATAATTTTGTCCACATGGCCTTAGTTTTTTCTAGTGACCGCACCTTAACATATATGCCACTTTCAGGATTTAATAGAATATTTCTTAGCTCTTCGATTGTCTCTCTTGTTTCTTCAACATTGCTTTTAATCACATTCAAATCGCCTTTGATGTCAGAAACAAGCATGTGCGTGAAAGAATCTATTTTCTCATCTAGAATCCTTTCAAAATCATCCTTTATTTTATTTGCTGTTGGTGGCATATACTTCTCCGATTATTATAATTGTGGCCACAACACAAAACTACCCCTTATATAAATAGTATATTATTTAGAAATAACAGCACAATTTGTCATTAACAAAGATGTCGCAACAGAAGAAGCGTTTTTAATAGCAGACCTCAATACATTGGCAGGGTCAACAATTCCTTCTTCTAACATATCTACATACTTATCCGTGAATGCATTATAGCCAATATTTTTTTCATCGCTTTGCAATAATTCAATGTTTCGCTTAATTAATTCTGGCAGCTTCCCTGAATTGCTACAAATCCTGTTAAACGGCTCTAATAATGCTTGCTTTACTATTAAAAATCCATATTTTTCATCTTCGTTAGATAGAGATAGCATATCGCTAGAAAGCCAATCTGAAATTCTATTATAGACAGAGCCACCGCCGGGCACAATTCCACCGGAAATTGCCGCCTTTACTGCCTCTAAAGCATCTTCGATTCTATATTTTTTCTCTAACGCCTCCACCTCAGAAGAACCACCAACCTTAATTATAGCAATTCCGCTGGAAAGTCTCGAAATTCTTTCTTGCAAAAACTTACACTCTTCTATGCTATCTGTTTGCATAATAATATTTTTTATTTGTTCAATCTGATCGCTTATCTTTTCTTCGTCTCCTGCACCGTCCGTAATAATGGTTTGGTTTTTATAGATTTCAATTGAAGCGGCCATTCCAAGATCGCTTAGTTTTGCTTTTTTAATATCATTGCCGCTTTCTGCACTAAAAAAGGTTGCACCAACCACAACTGAAAGATCTTTCAAAAACTGCCGTTTATCCTCTGCGTAATACGGCGCCTTGATAGCGCATACAGGCATCCCCATTCCAGTTTCTTTATGTTTAATGGAGTTAAAAATAAGAGCCGCCAGAGCTTCTCCAGAAATATTATCTGCAACAACAATCAATGGTTTTTTATCTCTTGCGCATTGCTCAAGAATTGGTAATAACTCTGAAAGGCTTTTAACATCTGCATCTGTTACTAAAAAAAGCGCATTTTTATATTTTGCAATAGCTTTTTTATCTTCATTGATAAAAGAAGGAGACACATATCCAGAATCAAACCTAAATCCTTCTACTAAATCTAGGTGAGTACTCAAACTCTTTGATTCCTCAATAAGAACAGCGCCATCTTTTCCTGCAACATCTATTGCAGAGGCAACTATTTCACCTATAATACTGTCTCCGTTGGCAGAAATAGTTGCAATTTTTTTCATGTCATCTTTTGTTTTTAACGGAACAGAAGATTCAGATATCTTCTCTAAAATTACTTCTACTGCCTTTTCTATCCCATGTTTTAATGAAATTGCAGCAACACCGGAGTTTAAATACTTCTTTGCTTGTGATAAAATAGCATTTGTCAAAACAATTGTCGTCGTTGTCCCATCACCAGCCTCATTTAATGTTCTTTCACTTGCTTGTTTAATAATTCTTGCTATTGAATCCATAACGGGGTCATCAAAAGAAATCCTTTTTGCTATAGAAACCCCATCTTTTGTTAAAAAAGAATTTTTTCCATCTTCTCCTAACATAACCCACCTGCCCTTGGGTCCAAGAGTAGACGAAACAACATCATTCATTTCCTTTGCAACATCAAAAACCAAATCAGTGACATCTTTATTTATAATTGTCTTTTTATCCATCATTTGTCTCCTTGTGCTTTTAAACTTAACAGAAATATTGCATGTCCGCAACCATATATTTTGAAGACATCGGATTCTTCAGCGATTTGCCGCTCTGTTTTACCATCGCGAGCTCGAAAGGATTGTCTACTATATCGATTGAGTCCGTCTGTATACCAATAGTTTACATCGGTGTCTCCGAGATACTCAAATCCGTTCTTTCGATATACATTGCCATCACCGAAACGCAAATCCGCATAAGACAAAATATTTTCGAATCCATTCTCAATAGACCATCTCTTGGCAGCGGAGAGTAATTTGCTAAACCCACCGACAACGTGCGTATTAAGTTGGTTAGCAAAACGAACGATTTCGATACAGTTCGAATAGCGTTTGTTCTTAATAGGAACACCTAGCGATAAGCACGAAACAAGTTGCCCATCGTAAAACAGCCCAAAAGCCGATTTAGAGCGTCCTCCTCCGGATATGTGTGTTGACTCGAAGAAACGTTTTGCGTCGCGCGTAGAGACTTCTGCGATGCTACACTTGCGCGCGAAGAGCTTTCGTTGAGTAACTCCAAATGAATGGGACAGCATACTCTTAACGATGTCCTGCTTCTGCTCCCATTCATCCGAAAAGATATGAAACAGTTTGATTCCAGCTTCACGGGCGAGTTTAGACTTCTCGAAGTGATATCTCTTATCAACGAACTCCTCCGAGTGCCAATATAACCCATTGAACTCAACCCCTACTCGATGCTGTTCGGAATAGATGTCAAGTTCTTGTGGCGGAATAGCTGTTCGATTGTTTCTTTCTACTACAACATTTTTTACTATTTCCATGATATAATCCCCAACCTCAATTTCAGGTTTTGATGTTCCACGAAGAGGTGGAGTACACTTTCGACAAATTGGTTCCCTGCAATGTATCATTCTTTCAAACTCATGTCCACACTCTTTACAGCGGAAACGATATTTTTTGTCACAGACTCCTGTATACTCTTCTTGCAAAAAACAAGGCTCTAGTAATGGAAATCTTTCTTGTAAGCTATTATAAAAAATCTCAAACTTACTACTCTGCATCTTGCTGCGGACTTCTATATTACGTATTGGATACTCAACCCCATATTTTTGCTGATTAGTATTTTTTCTTTTTTCTTGCATCTCTATATTCTGCATAGCATGTTCGACACCATATTTTTGTAACATGCATTGTCTAAACTTCTTACGTATTTCTTCATTCTGTAATGAATAATCAGAACCATATTTTTGCTGATTAGTTTGTTTTGTTTTGTATTGTACTTCTATATTTCGTAATGTACACCCTACACCATACCGCTGTATGTTAGTGCGTTTTGTTTTATCTTGAACTATTTTACTTTGCGCCACATTTTCTACACCATATTTTTCTAAATTAGTTTGTTTTATTTTCTCCTGGACTTTTTTGCTTTGAAAATTGTATTCAACCCCATACTTTTGCAAATTAGTTTGTTTTATCTTTTCTTGTATACATTTTTTGTTGGGACACCTTTTGCCTTTAAGAAAATTCCCTATAATTGTGTCATATTCTGTCCCGCACAGACTATGTCGCAGCTTCATTTTTTTGGACGAATAAAACCCATCCGGAGTATCAAGTACAATATACTCTTCTCCGCAAAGCTGTAAGATAAGCTCTTTTTGGTCTTTTTTAGTAGGCATTATACAAAAGTTGTCTTTTATTTATTAGTTGTTCTCATAATTTCATTACAAATCTTTATTAAATCTAACCCTGCACAATCAATTTTATTTTCATCTAAATGAAAATGGCATACTACTCCACTAAATTTTTCATTTTTTGCATCCTTAAAAACATTCTTTACTGCCTTTCCGTTTTCCTCTGGAGATTGCATGGGGATATTATAAAAACCACACACACACTTCAGTAACGCCTTAAGTGCTTCAATTTGTTCCGGAAAGAAACCGAGAAATTCTTCCAATTTTCTACCATGTACCCCTTCACCTTTAATAATTGGTCGCTTACCAAACCCTTTGTTTTCATAATATGTTTGGTATTTTGTATAAAAGGCATTTGATATTTCAACTCCAATGCTAATATCATTAAATGTCCCGGCATGATATGCAATTAAATTTGCATCACACAATTGATGAATTGTTCCGTCATTGTCAATACAAAATTGTACACCTAGACCTCTCTTGTTTAAAATATCCACACAAGACCTAGAGGAAACAGTTGCGTCCCAATGAACAACAAACATTTTTACGTTTCTCTTTTTCTCAACATTCCCCCGAGTTCCAGCCTTTAAAGAAAGCTTATTTGTTTTATCATCTAGCGTTACAACTTTGTCCCAGGAAATTGGCACTCTTTGTCCTGCGCAAAATAAATACTTTTTATCTTTTTTATCGTTTTTTAGTTTATCGTTTAACAATTCATTCTTAACTACGCGATTTGTATATAAAATTTTAAATGTATTTCCTCCGCAAAGCCCATCCGGGGATAGTCCGTGATTTTTTTGAAATTCTTCTATCTTTTTTACTAGCTCACTGTCATTTTTTTCACACCCAAACCAATCAGGACTCCAACCTAGTTTTTCTGCACTTGCTTGATTAAAAAAAACTTTTTCTTCTAGAGACAATTCAAGTACCTTCGTTTTTACCAATACATCCAATTCTAGTCCTTTACCTGGCATAATTTTCCTCCGGAAAAAGGGAGGAGTCGCCATCCGTCTCGGAAGACTCCTCGTAATAATCCTCAATATAGTCTTCCACGAAGGACTTCCTATATTTCAACTCCTTTTTTTCCTTTTCCCTCTTTTGTTGTCCTCTTTTAGAATTAGAATTGTTTTCGTTGTTTGATTTGTAAGACCTTGACATTTTTCTCCCTCGTTAATGGTTATATGCACATAAATTAATGCATATTTACAATATAAAAGGATTTTGTGGGTTTGTCAATAGAAAAATATGGTGGGTAGTTATTTTTTTTGTTTGTTAAGACATTTTTTAACAGCTTCTTTAACAAGAATTTTTAACTCTTCTTTTGTTAAGAGGTGTTTCTCTTCGTCTTTTTCTTTGTCCGTCATCATTGGACAACCTTCAACAGAGGAAGCCTCGGTTGCTTCATCCATTTTCATTTCGTCTTTTTTCTCTTCTTCAGTATCTTCTGGCTCTTTCTCTTCTTCTTCTTTCGCCTCTTCGATTGGTTGCTCTGGTTTTTGAACTTCGATTTCGACGCCTGTCAACTCTTCAATCGCATCAGAAATTGCTCCAACTAATTCCGCAACTAATTCTTCTTTATCACCTCCTTCTTCTTTTTTTTCTTCTGCTTGCTCTTCTTCTTCGGTTTCTTCTTCTTTGTCCATGTCTTCTGCGTCTTTTTCTTGCTCATCTGCTTCTTGTTCTTCATTTAAAGAACGAAGAAACGAATTGGACAATGTTTCCAAATTCGCATATTTCATCATTTTTTTTACTTCAGAAAGAAGTAATTTCTCTTTTTTCATCTTTTATCTCCTTGTAAATATAAAAAGTATTATAAACAAAACTAAATAGAATTAAAAATAAAAAAAACCAAATTATTCTTCAATAATGTCAAATATTTTTCTTTTTTCTTCTTGTGTTAATGTTAAGTCACTATATTCTTGTTGCTCTAACTTTAAATCAAGCTTTCTTCTTCCTTCTTTCTGAACAGAGAACTGTGTTCCGCCTTTTTTGGTTTTCTTTTGTAACTCTTCTTCTCTTAGTTTTTTTTTAAGAAATGTTATAAAAGAATACATTTCTGTATTTTTATCCAAAACTGCATAAACACACTCACTGAAAAATCTAGAAAACGGAATTCCTTCGTATGATAATTTTATTTTTAAATGCGCAATGTCTTCCTCTTTTAAAACAATTTTAATGGTTCTTTTAATTTTTCCAAAAAAAACAATCCCCTCTTTTATAAACATTATAGTTTTTTACTTAAAAGACCAATAAGATTAATGTCTTTTGTTTCTTTAGCTAAATTTTTCAATTTAGTCTTTTGTTGTGAAGATAATTCTAAATCCATTTCGTCAAACATATATTTTAAAATCTCTATTCTTTTCTTTTTTGTTGCTACCTCTAAAGCACTAAACTTATCCTCGTCTTTATGCGCAGCTCCCATTTTTACATATCTCTCAAAAGAATGCAAATCTCCATCTGCAGCTGCATCTAAAAGTGCATCTGTTTCTTTACTTTCTTTTAAGAATTTTTTTGTTACATTAATTACTGCTTCTCTTAACATTTCTTTTGTTATTGTTTTCATGTTTTCTCCTAAGAGTTTCCGGTACTGCCTAGACAGCCTTCTCCTCGTTTGTTAGTGCTTTCCATATCTTTATATAGTTCTTGTTCTTGAATTTCTTCAAAATCACAATATTCAATTGGGACCAATACTGCTTGTGCTATTTTTTCTCCAGGGGCAATTGTTTGTAAATCATATCCAACATTGTTTAAATTTACAAAAATTTCACCACTATAAAAAGAATCACAGACACACGCTCCTACGAGAAGGTGTTTTTTTGAAGCAACACCGGACTTGTTCTTTATTTCTAACATATACCCAACTGGAATTTCTACCTTTATTCCTGTTGGAAGTATCTCTGAATGCTTTGGTGCAATTTGTACCGATTTATTGTCCGCAGGGCAAAAAAACAAATCAGCACCGGCATCTTCTTTATGAGCCCTAATTGGAGCCTTTGCTTCTTTTCTTACTTTGCAAAAACGTAAAACTCTATTATTGTTACACATCTCTTGTTTTTTCTCCTCTTCTGTATATGGGAATTCATTAAAACAAAAAGAACAACATAAAACATTCTTAACATTACCTGTTTTTGTATCTTTTGTCTTAGCAACATACAGCTTCTTGGAACAAACTGGGCATTTTTCGCTCATGTAGCCTCCATTAAAGACAATATTTAAACTCGCATTGAGTTCCACAAAATTTAACGCATCCTCTTTTTCCATTTGAAACTGCTCTTTCAAAACTTTCTGCGTATGATTCTACATAGCAATTAGGGCTTTCTACACTTTCTACAATACACTTCCATGTTTTGTTGGTTCTAATACCAACTACTGTCCCTTTTCTGGGGACAACAATACATGATGTGGACAATATACAAAAAATTAACAATAGTTTTTTCATTTTTTTCTCCTCAATAACATGCATCCAATATGCACGACGTTAAACATCTCATTTCGCAATCTTCTATAGCAAAATCAGCTGCAACTTCATATCTCCTGGCAGTTCTTGTGGTTGAACACATTTTAAAAACTGCACTGGATGCCTGGCATGTCCAAAGCTCTCCCGTCGTTAGTACACAGCTGTTGAATCCTGCAAATAAAAATAAGCATAACAGTGTTTTCATTTTTCTCTCCTATCTGTTGTAAAAAAATTCACAATATTCAAACATGCAACTAGATTCACAGTGTTTTTCGCATAGTTTTTGTGCTTTCTCTAGAGCCACCTGTCTGCTCCTACTATACCCATAAGCTACACATTCACTGTCTTTTTTTGAAGAATACCAGCACACCCAATCATTCCATCTTGGTTTAACCAATTCCTCTGTTGAGTTTGTTTTTGCGCTTGCCATTAGTGGGAAAACAACAATAAAAGAAATTAATTTGCATAAGTTTCTCATTTTTTCCTCCATTTTTATTATACAAACAACCAGTGCTTCTGTCAAGCTATCCAATCATTTTCCAACTATTTCCTATTTTTCCAAGAGTACTAAACCCCCATGGGTCTTCAAATTTTGGCTTTATTATATACGGATGATTAATAAATAATTTATCGGTTTTTGAATTAATACCCCAACACTTTACACTTGTTATATTAAAATTAGAGTCTAGAATAGTAACCAAATAATATTCCTTGTTATTTTTTGTATATTTTATCTCAACGTCTCTAACAACACCCCAAACAATACATTTTTCATCAGAAAATTCTGAAAGTGGTGGTATGTCCTTTTCTATCAATCTGTTCATTATTTTTTCATCCATAACCAAGTGAAACGGGAAGGTACCAGAAAAGCCAATAATAAACTCTATTTTCTCTTCTTGTGTAAAATCTTTTTCTCCCTTTGTTTTCAAGATATAATCATTAAACTTTTTAATATCTTTTGGTTTATTTTCGCTCACAACATGCCAAAAATGCTTTAAATTATCAAACCTATCATCAATTAGAGAATTTAAAGCTTGTGACTTTATTAAAACATTAAATGTTTTTTTATTTACTTTACTATATGAAATCCTTGGGTTATATATTAAATCTTCTATTTTGTTATATGGTCTTCTAGCAATAATCTGTTTAATCGCTGAGTCGCCTATTCCTTTTAGTGAAGACAGTGGTTGAACAAGTTCTTTGCCATTTATAACTTTCCAAGAGTCGTCTGACTTGTTTATGTCTGCAAACAAAATCTTGTATCCATATTGTCTAGCTAAATTAATAGCCTTTTCTTTGCTCTTTTCTGGCTCTTTATCTAAAAAAGAGGATATCCATTCATCTGGATAATATGTTGATAAATATGCACATTGATATGAAATTATTGAATATGCAACTGCATGGGAAAAATTAAATCCATATGCACTAAATGCTTGTAACTTATCCATAATCTCGGCTGCTATTTTATGAGAAATTCCCTTTTCTAGACACCCTTCTTCAAATTTTTTATATATTTTATCTCTAACCTCGTCTGCCGCTCCTGTTCCTTTTTTTGTTAAAATTTTTCTTAATTTATTTCCTTCACTTAAAGTAATATCTTTTCCTAAAATATTTGCTATTTCTGCTATTTGTTCTTGAAAAACAATTTGTCCATATGTTTTTGACAAAATTGGCTCTAACAACGAATGGTCATACTTGACTTTTTCTATTCCTTCTTTGCATTTTAAATATAATTCATCTGCCTTTGCTGCCAATGGACCTGGTCTATAAAGACTGGTTATAGTGGAAAGTTCAATAATATTGTTTGGTTTAACCTTTTTACAAAATTCTTGTGCCCCTTCGTTTGAAAATTGAAAAATTCCAGCCCATTTTCCATTGTGGAATATTGTTTCCCAAACATGAGGGTCCTCATAGTGGTTTATTTTCGGAGACAAATTACAATCATAAAATTCTTTAATACTATTAAAACTTACAATAGGGTTTCCTGTTTTGTTCTGTAAAATTTTCTCTATCGTCTGCTTAATCATAGACAAAGATTCTAGACCCAGGATGTCAAACTTTATGAAACCAAAGGGCTCTAGATGCCTAACGTTCTGTCCTTCCGCCCATGGCGTCTGAAATAACTCGTTATTACTCTGCCTTATAAGTGGCATTTTATTGCCAAGATCGTCGGCTATAATAACCCCGCCAGCGTGCCTGCTAACAGACCGTATTTGTCCTTGTAATGCCTCAACATGCTCCGCAACAATTGGATATTTTATAAAGAATTCTTTTAGTGTTTTGCTGTATTTTTTGACTTCTTCAAATGTCGGAACATAAACTCCAACAGTAATATCATGTTCCTTTTTTGCTAAAGCCGTTGCCTCTTCAAACATTTTAAATGTTACGTCGTTTACTTCTTTAAATGGTATTTCATAAAATTTAGAAATGTCTTTAATTAAGCTTTTTAATTGTAAAGAGTTGTAGTTTGTAACATATGCGATTGAATCTTTGCCCCAATCATTCGCAAGCATTTCTTTTAGCTCTGCAGGAGAAGCAACGTCAAAATCAATGTCCGGATACCCGCTCGTCTCGTCTTCCGTCATGAATCTTTCAAATTGTGTTCCCCACTGTATTGGATCTATTTGGGTTATCCCGAGCAAATAAGAAACAAGTGACCCCCCTGCGCTTCCTCGAGCAGCGCCAGTCATCATTACTTTGTTTGCCTTTATACAAATTGCCCTCATTGTTAAAAAATAATTAACAAATCCTCTTTTCTTTATTATTTCAAATTCTCTTTTAAACCTTTCATTATATTGCTTGTTTTCTGAAAGCCCTAATTCTCTCAATGATCTCCTGCATTCTTCGTACAAAATTGTATCCGGCTCTCTTTTGCTTTCAAATAAAAATGATGGTAAATATACTTTTTTGTTTATCTCAATATCTTGAATTGACTCTGAGATGTTGTATGTTGCCTCTATGCTCTGCAATATTGTTTCGTCATCATAAGATTCTCCAACCTCATGAGAATATTTTTTATAAGACTCGTATACTTCCTCACCTGTTTTTGGATAAAGCTCATATTTGAGCTCCGAGATACTCTCGGGCATTTTTTCTTTTGCCCACTCTGGAGCTCTTGTGCTATTTGCCCACCCTAGCCTCTTATACAGTTCTCTGTTCTTCCAATCTTCTTTCGTTGGGTAATGGGAGTCACATGTTGTTATGAGCTGAACTCCTTTCTTTTTACAAGACTCTATTACACACCGATTAAGTTCGTGTTGCTCTTTAATTAAATTCCATTGTAACTCTCCCTTCCAGTTGTCTCCAAAAATAGATATCATTTCTTCATGTGTATTATTCATTGCTTGAACTACACTGTCTAATCCATTTTCTTTGTTGTCCCAATAATCTTTTGCCAATACGCCACCAAGGCAAGCACTAGAGGCTATTAAACCGTCAGCACATTGCCTTAACATATCCTTATCTATTCTTGGTCGTCTATAAAAATTTTCTTTTGAATAGCTCAAAGAAACAAGCTTAAATAAATTCTTTAAGCCTACTTCATTTTTGGCAAGCAATAACATATGGTGTGTTTTTCTAATCTTCTTTTTTATACCAGCTTCTTCATCAATGTCTTCTGCTTCTAAAAAAGATTCACTTCCATCTACAACTTCCTTTATATTATCTTTGATATCTTCCTTTTCTTTTAGTTCTTTAATTGAAGGAACATAATATGCTTCACAGCCATATATTGGCTTAATAAAAATATTTTTCTTTTTTAAACTTTGTATTGCAAAATGCTGATAAGATAATGCATTCATGTTTCCGTGATCTGTAATCGCGCACGCTTCCATTCCTTTTTTTGCTATTGCTTCATAAATTTGCTCCGGGAATCCAAATCCGTCAAAAATAGAAAATGTAGTATGAACATGCAAATTAACAAACTTAATCATTGTCTATTTCCTTTAGGATTAATTGGTCTCGGAGTCATTAATTAGTGGTGTTAGTTTTCTTTTAATAAGACCCTGTTTTTCTTTTCTGCTGTTTTGTAATATTTTAGTTTCAGGCCTTTTTAGTTTCTTTGCATGTCCAGAAGAAATATAATCACAATATGCTTCCCAACTATTAATATTGTAACTCCACGAAACACCCACTTTGTGCATAGAGTTTTTCCAATTAATCTTTGTCAGCACCTCTTGTGGGGTTATCCATCTTGAAGAGAATCTTTCTAATTTATCAAGTCTCTTTAATTTGCCACCCTCATCTTTATACCATTCTTTAGTATAGTTTGTCAAAATATATTTTTTTATTCTTATAACGTCCTCTAACCCAATTGAAAAGCCAAGGTATTTTCCATCTATAATACTTTTTCCAAATTCATCACAAACAAAAACATTTGAATCACCTGCTATTTGCTTTTTATATTTTTCTATTTCTTTGGGATCATTCACTCCATATGGTGAAGAAATATAAAATTTTTTAGGAATAATCCAATTAGAAAAACTTTTTGAAACCCTGCTACACATTAACGCACCATGTATCATGGACCACAAAAAACTATCTCTTTCCGTCATATCCTTTGGTGGTATTTGTATAAAAAAAATCGGAACTATCATGCACCTTTCTGTAATCATGTACTTGCTGTCAAACGAAGATCCACTTATTATTTTATGTGCATAATCTCCTAATCTTTTTTTAAACATAGGAGTGATACTATCTGTACAAGATATCCATATGGTATCACATCCCGCCGAAATACACTCCACAATACATCTTTCTATTGAAAGATAATCACAAGAAACCGGTATGAGTGTGTCATGCCATGGAAAATTAAAGTCAAGAGGATATCCATGCATTGGGATTATTCCTGCAATGTGTTCTCCATTTAAATGATGATTAAAATCATCATCATTGTCATGCGGAACTTTTACATAAAAAGCATTATACATTTGCTTTTAACTCCGATTTTATTTTTTTTAATCTTCTATAGTGTTCTTTTTTTGTTATAATAATATCTTTTGAACAAAATAAAATATTACAATATCTATGTAAAAAATTCTTATATACATCAGGGTGTGTCCTCAGACATTCTTCTACTATCTCTTGTTCTGATTTGTTTATAAATTCTATATTATTATCACTTTTCAAAGAGACATAGTTATCTTCTATCAAATATGTCTCTTTGAAAAGTATTTCAATTTCTTTATTATCTTGGTTTTCAAGATATTCTCTAATAAAAAACTTTATTTCATCAAAATCTACATTCTCCTCCGAAACAGCTATTGCCCTATTCCTAAACAAAAACATATACTTTAATGGTTTCTCATGCGAAAATCTTACAAAATTATATGTTTTTGAATTCATCTTTTTTATAGAAAAAATACTGTGTCTTTCTTTTAATAATGATTTTTTCTTAAAAACATCAATATTCTCTATACCTATTTCATCAAAAACAAGAATATTATTTGTTTTTATTGTAATAATCTTATTAAAATCAGTTTTTATTTTTAAATTTCCATCGCCAAGATATTTAATGTTTGTTATTTTATTAGAAAATGGTAAAAACCCTTCCATAGACATTAAAAACAATAGCTTTTCATAAACATCTTTCTTTCTATGTCCAAAAACAACAGCGTTTCCAAAACAATCTTTAAAAATATTTGGACTATAATTAACAAAAATATTTTCAAAAGTTACTTCATTATTAAAAAATTCAAATTCTTTTGGACTTTTATTAGAATCACTATTGATATATAATATTGGTATTCTTTCTAGAAAGGAATATATAAGAGACTTTATGCTTAGTCCTATAATTATTTTATCATATGTAAGGTGAAGTTTTCCCATAAAATATATTAAAAACTATCGTTTTTCTAGGCAAGCAATAATCCCTGAAATAGAGCAAAACCACACCTGAAACCCGTTTAATACTACCGTCTGTACCATTGTTTCCTCCACAAGAACAGTTGCTCCAACATCTATAGAACTATCTCCAGAAGCAATTACAGAATAAATATCAAATAATTTCTGCTCGTTTTGTTTCTGCTGAAAAAAGAAAATATCTTCTTCATCTATGACTTTCTTGTCTTCTATTGGTTCTAAAAAAATATATTTATTTTTTGGAAAAATATTATACATTTATGGCCCTTTTTTATAAGGTTTCTTTTGTTTTGTTTTTTTTCCACTCTCTGTACAATTCTACAATATCACAAACACATAAAAAAGAATATGAAAACAATCCACAAGCAATAAAGATACCCAATATAGTAATATAAAATACAGCAAAATCTAAAGACATTTTTTCTCCTTTTTTTAATAATGAATAGTTAAAATTTTTATATCATCTCTGTCCATACAAGAAACAGAAAATGCACTTCCCTTGCAAAAACAATATGAATTAAATAAATCTATATTTTGTGTCCAAGTTCCACTTACAAGTTGTACGAAATATTCTCTACTTTTTGTAAGATTAATTGAAAACAAAATACGAAAAGTAGAATCTCCGCAGCAAAATTCATCAGGTTCTGTACAAACTTCTTTTTCAAAGAATTTTCCAGAAGAGTCTACATCTGCTATTATATACTTTTTCATAAGTTCCTCCAAACTTAGTCAGTATATACAGCCAGCTCAATGCCATTGCTATATGGTTTAATATACCCGCCCCAATGAGACTCAAATGAATAATGAATGCTCCTGTAATTAAATTTGTCCTCTGGCGGTAGTGGTTTCCCGCTGGTTTCCCAGATATAGTATTTTTCCATACTAAGCCCACGGTATGTCATTTTCCAAGAAAGAGAAGTTCCATCAGAAAGAATGACCATCTGGCCTTGTTTTTTTACAATTGACAACATTTCGGATTTTTCCATTTCTTTTTCTCCAGTGTTGTTCAATGTGTTGTCCATATATTTATAATATTAAAAACAAGGCTAATTGTCAACTATTTTTTTATTTTTATGCAAAAAATATTATTTTCGTCATCCCCGACGTCTTGCAAAGTTCCAAAAACATACTCAAAATCTTCATTTATGTCATATTTTCCTATACAATCTTCAATTTTGCGCCTCAATTCGCAATCATCTAATTTATCTTTATGAAAATAATGCAACTTATAAAACATCAAAAATTGTAGAATTACATCTTCTAATGTAATTCCGCTCCATACTTCTGCCTCTAAATATATTTCATCCATCTCAACATAATGCATCTCAAGTGGTATATCGCACTCTTGGCCTATAAAAAGATTCATATGTTTTCTAACTCCAAAAATATTTAATATTTTTTTGCTAAAATATTTCTAATATGCCAAAAAACACATTCTTTAATATATACCTTTATTTTTGAATCATTTTCTATTGCAAAAAAATCTTCTTTACTAAAAATTCCCAAAGAAACCTCTTTTTTTAAATCATAATATAATTGCAATGCGCTTTCATATGGTAGTAAACAAAAAACCCTTAATATATCATCACACGTAAACTCTTGATATTTTTTTCTTGTATATGGTTTACTATAATATTCTTCCTTCATTGAAAACTCTCTAATTGTTGTACAAACATATTAAAAGAATATTGCCTAAGTAATATTTTAATTATAAGTTGTTCAACACTTAAATTATTTTCGTTCGCAATTGTTTGTATTTTGTTATAAAAATCATGTTCAATATTCAAATTAATATTTTTTTTCTTTTCCACATTTTTCTGTTTTCCAAAGCATTCTTCCCAATTATCACTATATTTATCACCGCAATACGCAACTGAAAACTTTTTTTCTAAATATTTCATTTTTCCACCGTTATTTTAAGTCCATTGCATCAAGTTTAGAGCGAACAAGTTCACTAACCTCATCAATCGTTTCAGAAGAAGCTTTTAATTTTGCTTCTGCTTTTAAAAATCTAATAACTCCTGCCACTAATTTTTTATCTACTTTTCCTTTAAATTCCTCTGCTAATTCTTTTTTGTCCTCTCTTAAAACCATAATCTCTCTTTCAATAGAAAATAGCCGCTCAATATACTGTTTTGTGGCTTCTAAATCAAAACTTTTTTCTTCATTTTCGTTGTTCATTGTCTTTTTCTCCAAATTACAGGTTAATAAAATTCGCAACATGTATTCCACATACAAATAAGTATATGGATGTTACGACAAAGAAAAGAAATATAATAAGGCTATTTTTTCCAACAACGCTTAAAGTTGACTTTTCAAAAGTAATTAAATATAAAATTAAAACAAGAAGAGAAGTTTTAAAAAGAATAAACCCAGAAATACCAAAATGAGTTAACAAAAGTCTCATTATTGGATTAATTTCCATTTCTTTTCCAAAAAGAAATACAAAATAAGAAGTACAAATACAATCAAAAATATTTAAAAAAGATAATAAAATAACAAAAAAATAAATAACTATATGATGTTTTTTTTGTGCCATGCTTAAAACATAACAAATAAAAAAAAGTTTGTCAACAATTTATTTTAAGAACATTTACTCCAACCGCAATTAAGACACTGGACGCATCCGTCTTTATATGCAAGGCTCTCGGTTTTGCACTCTTCACAATGCTTATCCCCGCTCGGCTTCTCCCCATCTGGAATATATTTTTTAAGTACTCTTGCTAATACCTTTGAAAACGATTGAAAGTCTTCATTGTTGTCCTTTACTAACTGCTCACAAATAAACTGAACTGGCGTTCCGTGCCGCATTGCTGTAGATAATAGGCGCGTAAATGATCCATGAGACGGAGAATCAAAGGTTTCAATAATATCTTTTATTGTAATTTGTTCCTCCCCTTCTCCAGATATTAAATTGTAAATCCCATGCTGACCGTTTTTCCCTTCTTTTGCTTTAACAATTTTCCCATATTTATATTTTTTGGGAATTTCTACCTTGCTCGCCTGTCCTGCAAAAATTTCGTACGGCTTATTATCAATTAAACCAACAAATGTTACCCACTTTGTCCCCTTTATGGTTGTATGGTGTATGTCACACTCTAATACATTCGGCCTTTTTGGCGCATTATGTTGCGGAAAAATATCTTCTTTTGATTTTTTATTATCTTTTGATAACAATACACCATCTCTTGATCCATCAACATAAACAGTAACACCTTTCAGCCCAGACCTCCATGATTTTAGATATATTTCCCCAACAGTAGATGGTTCTGTCCCTCTTGGTAAATTAATTGTACTACTAATACTATGGTCAATATGGCTTGTGATAATGCCTTGTATCTCTACTCTTTTTTGCCACCCAATTTTATCACTCTCTACAAAATACTCTGGTAGTGTCGCATTGGGATTGCTCTCCCTCCATTTTAAAATATTGTGATGAAACACCTCATACTCTTCCCACCTGTCTCCGGTTGAATCCACAAAAGAAATTCCCTTATTTTCTTGATTTGGGTTTACCTTTCTTCTTCTAATATAGGAATTTCTAAACACGGGTTCAATTCCAGAAGATACTTGTGCCAACAAACTAATGCTACCTGCTGGGGCGCATGTAAGTATAGAAATATTTCTTCTCCCAAATATGCTAATGTCGTTTATAATCTCTTCCGGGAGCCTTTGAATGAACCCGTTGTCCTTTTCTTGGTTCCAATCAAACTTTGAAAAACTACCCCTTTGTTTAGAAAGGGAAATGCTTTCACTGTATGCGAATATCTTCAAATCTTCAAACAATTTATCAACAAAGTCGATGGCTTCTTGTGAGTCATATTTAATCTTCATACAAGAAAGCATATCTGCTAGCCCTGTTATTCCAAGACCAACGCGACGACCATCTACCGCTGCTTTCTTAATTTTATTCCATAGAATTTTTTCACTTTCATCTAGCCCTTCTTTTGCCAAAATATTGTCTATTTTTTCTACTTCTAAATCAACCAAATCATCAGATAGCCTTGTTGCAATTTTTACAACTCTTTTAAAAAGTTGCTCATCAAAAAAACAATCATCTTGAAATGGATTATTAACAAAACTCTTTAAGTTTACAGCTATTAATCTGCAAGCATCATAGCCAGACAGGGGAATTTCCGAACATGGATTAGTCGTTATGCATTTAAATTCATCGTATTCATTTGCTGGGAGGTTTTTACAGATGGTATCCCAAAATAAAATTCCGGGCTCTGCTGTTTGCGTAGCAGTCTCAACAATCAAGTCCCACACCTTCCTTGCGTCAACAAGTCTTGAAATTGTAGGAGCTTTACTGTCAATTGGAAATTTTTGCTCATATTTTTCTTGATTAACCATAGCGTTCATAAACTTATCTGTTAGCTTAACGGATATATTTGCTCCCGTAACCTTTGTTAAATCCCTTTTCATTGTAATAAACTTTTCTATATCAGGGTGTTCTACCGACATGGAGATCATTAAAGCTCCGCGCCGGCCGCTGTTGTGAACGTAAAAGCCATCACAGAAGAACAGATGTTCATCGTCAAGTGCTAAGTCATAAGTTTCAACTTCACCGCATTCTTCAATTTGCAATACCTTGCTTTGCACCAAGTGCTCAAATTCGATAATTTCTCCATCGTTTTTTAATCTTTCTAATACGTTACACGAAAAATACTGTGTATTATTAATATAGCTATGCTTGCTATATTTTATAGATATATTTTCGCTATTATATGGAGTTAAATATGAGTCCCTATTTGCAACAAATCCAATATTTCTTGCTTTTATTGAAGGAACAAGAGCAAGAAACTTTTTCTCAAAAAACCCACCTGTAATATTAATACAAAATAAATCTTTCCAACCAAGATGCTCCCTTTTTTCTACATGTGTTCTTGTAATAATCCCGTTAGACATTAAAATAAGCTTAATATCATTTAAAAACTTTTTACTTACAGATGCAAAACTATATCCTTTCTTTTTACCAGAAGCGTATCCATCTGCATCAAAATAACCAGCCACAAAAGCCATTTGAACTTTTGACGGACTGTCAAAAATCAATTTAGGCATTTCTAGTAATTCACTTTTTTGTTTTAGAATATTATTTTTTAATAAAAAATTAACTATAACTCTGCTATGGATGCTATAGTTTTCTAAATTTCCATCCCCTTTTGAAATTTTTACATCATATCCAAATTGCTCTTTTATTATTTTAAATAACCTACATTTGATATCTGGGTGGTCGTTTGAGCAGGCAAGCTGAATACCGCTATTATCTTTGTTTTTTTGTTCCATAACATATCCATCACCATACGAATATCCTAAAAAATATGCTAAATCTTCATTTAATAATTTTGGCAAATGTACATCTAGATTTAATCTATTAGAATTATTATATAAACTTTTATCTACAATTGTAGTATCTAAAGATACCATTTGTTTTTCAGTTGGTTTCCCTGGAATTAAAATAATTGGTTCTCCAATAGAGAAATCTTTTACCTTTTTTTCTACAATTTTCCCATCCTTTAAAGATAAAAATACATGTTCTTTGCTCGTTACTGTTTCATAGCCATACTCATCAATAATTTTATATACCGTTTTTTTCCCATTCTGCAAAACATTTTTTACATTTTTAAATCCAACCCTTGTCCAAACTCTGTCTTTTGTTGTAATATTTTGTATTTCTTTTAGTCCAGTGTCTGTTAATATTTTCCTGTCATAAGCAATACATTGGCCAATTATTCTACATACATAAGAATATAAATCTGCAAAAGACCAGGCTCCCGTAGTAGATTTGGCAGAGTTGTTTACTACCATTCCCTCTGGCCTTAGTGATGAGATATCGATTCCTACACCACACCTCATCTTAAATAAATTCGCCATATCTTTCGCTGTATCAAAAATACTAGCCACTGAATCGCTTGGAGAATCTACTGCCGTACAATTACTCAAAGACATATAGCCAAAATTATTTCCTATGCCATACATGGGGCTTCCCTGTGGTATAATATAGGAAAAATTCTTTAAAAATCCATATATTTCATCTTCTGAAAGTGGGTTTGGATAATTCTGCTCTATTCTTGCAAATTCTTTTGCAAGTCTCTTGTGTGTATCGTCTGGTGTGCTTTCCAAAAAGTTTCCATCATTATCTTTTAAACAATATTTTGTTATCCATACATTTGCCGCAAGCTCGTCTCCAGAAAAATATTGTAATGCATTTTTGTGCACTTCGTCTTTTGTAAATTTCATTTATAGTCCTCTCCATTACATTGGTCCGCATTATTTATTTTGTTATATAAATAGTTTTTATAACTTTTTATTCTTAATGAATTCTTTATATGCGGCTTTTTCAGGAATAGCTTGTTTTACTGACATCTCTGAAGATTCTTTTTCTGATAAAATTCTTATCTGTGCTGTTGCTGGATCGAAAAATATTTCAAACACTCTTCCGTCATTTCCAAATCTATTTTTAATAATAAATAATCTTCCTCGATTTGCTAGCTTATCTTCTTTTGTTCTGCTTAAAGATATCACAAAATCTGCAACAAAAAGTTTACTAAAAGATTCTGCAATTTGATTTCCATCTACTAACTCATTATTCCATGCCGACCTATTACCTTGTGTGGCCGTATATAATGGGACCTTAAATTCTTGAGATATTGCCCGAAGGTCTTCATATATACTTTCCAGCTCATGTCTCTTCTCAGAAGAAGATGACACTGGTTTTAATAAATCAGCATAGTCAATTAATATTATGTCTGGAATAAAATTCTTTTGCGCTAATTTTTCAAGATGCATCCTAATCGTTCTAACAGATGCCGATTTTGTTGGATATTCCTTTATTATTAGTTTTCCAGGAATATCATTAATACACTTAAAAATCTTGTCTTTGTTATCAATAAGTTCATTCAACGAAAATTTTGTTAAACAGGCATCATATCTATTCGCTACTTGTTTATCAGATAGTTCTAGCGTATAGTGTAAAACATTTTTTCCTTCCTTAAGAGCCATTGCCCCAAAATGTACCAAAACATAGCTTTTCCCAGTTCCGCTTGCTGCCATAATTACACCCAATTCTCCAGCCCCTAGCCCTCCCTGTGTAATATTATCTATATCATCCCAGCCGGTGCTTATTGGGCTCCTCTTGTTAATGCTATATCTTTCCTCAAAGTCCTCAATATATTCATAACCAACGTCTGTATCTAATCCGAGTTTTAAGGCTCCATTGATTACATTACTAATTTCATTAAATGAGCTTTTTTCAAGTAAATCAATAGACTTTATCATTGCTTGTTTTAAAACTTGCTTTTTGCAAAAATCTAAAGATTTATCTTTGATATATTCTTTTTCTTCTATTGTTTTTAGTGTACCAAGCCTATTAAAGACTTCCTCTACCTCATCTTTTGTTTCTTTTTTAACATCACCTAGTTCGGTGCTAAGAATAGACTCTAATACATTTTTGTTTGGATGAAGCTTGTATTTGTCTTTATATTTAAATATTTTATCTACAATTATCCTTAGAGATTCATTTTCGAAATATTCTACCTTCAATACCTCGCGTATTTGGTCAGAAAACTGTCTATCTTTAAAAATTAAAAAAACAAGCTTCTCCTGAAATTCTTTACCAAAATGTAAAAATGAAGTAGAATCTTTTGCCATTCTTAATTTATCCCGAAATTATTTCTTTTTTCTAAAATAGAAAAAAAAGAAAACAACTCTTCTATTCCACTTATTGAAATGGAGTTCTGCATCATTATTTTTAATAGTTTTATCTTATCAAAAATAACTCTTTCTTTCAATATTTTTTTTATACTATCAATATTTTCTTGGCCAATAATTGGACAATCAAGTTGCATTATCTTACAATTATTTTCTATTTTATTTAAATTATTTAATATATTTTGATAAATTTTGTTCTTTTCTCCATTGTCAATCCTTTTTCTACATTCCTGCTCAATCTCCTCAATAAAATATGGTTTCTGTTCTTTCAAAAATGGAAATTTTTTTGCCACAGTAACCATCCCAACCCCACCAACACCTTCAATATTGTCAGATCTGTCACCACATATTGCTCTTGAAAGCACAAAATTATTTGGGTGTATGCCAAATTTATCAATAGTTCTTTTTATATTTAATAATTCATTTTGCGTTGTTCTATAAACTAAAGTTCTGTTGTCTATAAGCTGTATGAAATCTTTATCTGAAGATACTATGATTTTTGCAAAATCCTCCATTTCTTGCATATTTTTTATATATGCAATAATATCGTCTGCTTCTATATCTTCAAGCAAAAACTGAAAGACTGGGCAATATGATAAAAAATCAACTATTATATTTAGTTGCCAGAGCTTATTTCTCAAAAGTTCATCAGAAGTTTGTTCTAAATTATAATTTTTATGAACAGCTATTGATTTTCTACCATCTTTGTATGTTTTTAAAAAAGACCTCCTCCTTTTTGAGCCGCCTGCTGAGTCATAAACGACAAAAATTGCATCTGGGCTTATGTCTAATACCATTTTTTTAAATGATTTTATAAAACCAACTGTTCCACCAATAAATTTTCCAGTAGAGTCAATTGTTGGATTTGCAGCATATGCCTTGAAAAAGCAGTTGGAAGCGTCTAGCAGGAGTATTTTCTTCATTTTAAGTTTTATAGGGCTTTGATTCTGATTAACCAGATTTTATTCGTCTCTGTTCCTACATTGACAGCATCCAATTTTCCAGACGCTATCCATTTTCGAACGGTCCTTTCATTTACATCAAAAACATCTGCAGCTTGTTTTGTAAACATAAAAATATTTCCACGAGCTTTATTTAATAATAAATTTTTTGTTTCCATTTTAGACTCCTTGCACTTCTCTACTTCCTCTTAGAATGATACAGTAATTTCTGTCTTCTTCTAGAGATGAAAAAATTTTATACAAAGCTTCTTCGTTATTTTCTAACTGTTTCCTTAAAAATAACGAAAAAGTATTATTATTTTTTAAAAGACTATCCGTCAAAAAATAATAATATTCATTTTGCTCAACATTTTTAATATCAAAAAACCATTTTTCCTCCTCAACTTGGTCGTTTTCAAAATTAAAAAAACCAATCGTTTTAATTCTATACGGAATTCTCTCCTCGTCTTGGTCATTATTCATCAAACAATTGGCTTCTTTTGAATATGTTAAGTTGTAGAAAACCCAAAAAATAATTTTATTTATTTCTTCGTAATTCATAAAAACACTATTTGTAGAAAGTGCATTCTTTTGAATATCTACATTAGAAACAATATACATGTTTTCAAACAAGTTTGACAAAGTATATTCTTGAAGTACGCTATATACGACTCTATCAATCTTCCTCTTTGTGCTGTTTAAAGATAGCATATCTGAGCGGACATATACAACATTTATTTTTTTATTTTTTATCTTTTCTAAAAAACTCAATGTATAGCAAGATGAAAAACTTCCTCCACCAACAAAAACATACACATTTTCGCCTATCGAATCTAAAATCTTCTTACTTACTTCTTCTTGCCTTTCATAATCCTCCGGGTCTTTTGATTTCCTTAAAAGAACTACGTTTTTCTGTTTTGATTTAAAATGAGAACCAATTTTAACTACACTATACTGGCTGTATTTTTCAAAAAGCGCGGCAATATTACACCCTGCCTCTCCTATGCCTACAATAGTATATTTTTTTATGTTTTTATTTATTTTTGGCATTTTACTCCTTTTATACTACTTTTTTCTCCATTGTGCCAAATGTTTTTCCAACTTTAATTGTACTTTTATATTTTCCAAGCTCTGTTGATTCAAAAATTTTCTTTATATTGTTGATTATATGCTCTTCTTCGTTACAAAAATCAATAACAATCGCATCATGTATCAAAAAACAAATCTTGCTTTTTGCTTTTATTTTTTTTAAATATTTATTAATATTAATAGCTCTTCTCAAAAATACCGCACTTGATGTAGAGCTTACCAAATAGTTAACAAAATGTTCATCATCCCCTACTATGGTATCAAATGGGCCGTTTATTTTTCCATTGTCATAATATTTTTTCTTAAGCCAATCAAAATCTATTATTTGATGTAATTCTTGCTTTTTTTCATTTTTACCATACAAAATAGAAAAAAACTTTTTCTTTATTTCGTCCCTTCCTCCTCCTCCAATTATATTTGAAAAATATGTATATACATCGTCAACATCATCATATTTTTTTTCTTCAAAAAGCTTAAACAATGTTCTTATATCAAAAGCGTTATAATCAATTTCTAAAAAATAATCATTATTTGGAAATATATTTATTCTATCTTCTTTTTTATATGAAAGAATAGGAAAATATCCATTTGCAGTAGTTAATCTACCTGTTTTGTGATTAAAAATATTATATTTTATATATGGTTTTGTTTTACACCCTAAAACATTAATCTTGTTTTGTTTAATATCTAAGCACATTTGCTTTAATTCATATAAAAAAGAATAATTATGTGGTTTTTTATATTTTTCAAATATATAATCACATATTTTGTTCTTTATGATTAATAAATCTTTTAATATTTCTCTTGGAATGGTATCATAAAGGCATGAATTATTAAAATTAACTTTTGCCTCTTGAGCAGAAATTAAAAACTTTTTAACCCTATCCCTACAAAACTGGTACTTAAAATATAACTCCGGTGGGCATACGTCTAAAATATTTTCTGTCTTACAATATGGCTGTAAAAACTCATAGTCATCACAACATTCTATAATATCCCAAGAGCAAAACTTGCCGATGGGGGGTTTTTCGTTCCAAGAATTGTCATAAAAAAACTTATTTTGGTAAATTTTACTCTCAATATACTGAACTGGCTTCATATATTTAGAATACTGATTCCTGTATAATTGTCAACAATTATCTACAAAATTCTTTTTTTAAAGAAAAAATAGTTTTGTTAACAAAAGCCAAACAAGTATCGAATGTCGACGCTGATAAAACGTTTAAAACATCTTTTAAAATCATTTTTTTTCTAAATTCATCTATTGGGATTCCTTCCTCAATTAAACGAATCGAAAAATATAAACCAATCCAATATTGTTCATTTTTGTTGAATTCTTTCTCCCGATAAACAATTTCAGATCTTGTTTTCCCAGATGCATTAGTTGTTATAATTTTTAAATATGGATTTATTGAAACATAGTTTATATAAAACTCTGTTAAATATTTTTTTAAAAATTCAATATCTCTCAAATATGCTTTATAATAGTATGAATCAAAAAAATCTTTATAAGAGCTTTTATTTCTTAAAACACCATATTTTGATGCGTACATCATCATTACAGAAGAGTCTAAATTAGCAATAATTCTATGTGGTGCATTTTTATCAATAGAAAACCCAAATTTTCTTAATGCATTCCTATAGAATGGAAAATTAACATCTTCAATTATTTTGCCCTTTTTAGCATCATCAGAAAACTCGGCATTAATAAATGATAATTCTAAAAATAACCCTGTGCATGAATAAGGACAAAATTTACTTTTTATAAAAGCACTATTAGTAAAAACATTTTGATTCTTTTTTATATATAAAAGAAAAAAATCAACAAAATCACTAAAATTTTGTATTTTTTTATCATAAAAATTTGATTTTAAAAATAAGGAATATTGTTCATATAAAGTTTCCATCAAATTATGATAAAATATTCCGCTACTTTCCCAAGCACGCTTTACTTCAACAGTGTTTATTATATTTTCTCTTGATTTTATTCTTTTTGTAATAATTGCTTTGTTAAAATATTCTCTAAATTCCTCGTATGCGTCAACAATAAAATCTATTGCAAAAATAGTTTTTTGACTAGTAGAAGGAATCTGTTTTAAATTCGTCTCAGAAACAAAGATAGAATCACCAGTATTATTAACTTTTCCATAAAAAAAATCATTATTAATAAGGTCTTTTACTCTAAGTTTTGGATCATCTTTTTCCAAACCGTGAAGAGCATATTTTTTTCTTTCTTCAAAAATATCGCCAGACGCCAAATTGTTTTTTGCATTAAATTCATAAAATTTTGACATTAATACACCATTTATTTGTTATCAATTAGGTTTTCTTTCTTATAAAAAATATTTTTAATTTTATTAACATCATTAATTCTTTCTTTAGCTATTTTTTTTCTCTTATCTGTACTGCTTTGACCACCAAAAGAATTCCACTTTGCCTCAACTTCTGTTTCAAACGTTCCTGCTTCAAAAAAATGAGATACTTTTGTTACCATATAATAGCCACCTAATCCCAAAATCCTAGAAGCACTTTCACCTATATTATTTCTTATTTCCCCTTTAGAGATACTTTCTATATCTATATAAATATAGCTTCCTGGATGGAAAAGCGTATTTCCTATCATTCTAATATTTGCATTATAAAGGCCTCTTATGCGTTTTGAGGCTTCTGAATTAGATGTGGCCCTCCACTCTTGCGCAAATGGTTGGTCTGTCTTGCTAAACCTTATAGACTTCATTAGACCATTATCAGCACCTATCACAAGATGATATATTCCTCTTTTTTCGTCCTCTTCTCGGATTCCATTAAGACCATATATGGGAACAAAGGAAGAGTAAATATACAATACATGATATAAGTCCCTGACGCTTTCTTTGCCTGTTGATTGAGATGTTTTTACAAATTCCAAAAATTCGTCATATTCCATTTTTCCTGCCGATGGAATTCCTCCCTTTGTTTTTGGTATGGTTATAAAATTCATGTTTACATTAACGCTTTGATTTAAGGCACCAGAAAAACACCCTTCCCCGAGAGACGGAATTATAAGTGTTTTAATCAAGTCCTGCAAAAATTGTCCAAGCAAATATTTGTTTCTTTGTAAAGAAATTACATGCTTCATATACCATGATGTAAATAAATTTAAAGATATAGGAATATCTGATAAATTTATAGACACTGGAGTTGTTGCAGTTGGATCACGTGGATCATAAAATAAAACTGGACCTAGTATTACCCTTAGGTTTTCTATCTCTTCTTTGTCTAATACCTTCATTACATCAAAAACAATCTCTAATAAATCTCCTAAAAAGAAAAAATAAATTTTTCTACAACCTGTACATTCTTTATCTGTATTTGTTATCTCTGTATCTGAAATAGGCTCAAATCGTTTTTCTATAATATTTTTAATTTCATCTAAGCTTTTTTTACTATAAACAACTGTATTATCCTTTTGTTCTCTCTTTAGTGCAGTAATCTCCTGAGTTAGCCCTATGGCATTGTTTATGATATTTGGTGAAGAATTTAAGTTATCAACTCTCCAAACACGTAATGTTGTTGGAGAATATGCTGTTCCACTGCCTAAAACATACCCTGTCTTTCTTCTGTCTGTTTCTCTTATGTTCGTTTCTAATAAATTAACATCTCTTTGTTTAAGTTCACCATTTTTTATTAAGTTTTCTTTTATTTTTAGCTGTTTGTCTGTAAACCCCTCTATATTTTTTTGATCTACGTTTGTAAAATATATTCTCCCATTATCCCTTAAAGATTCTAATATTCTAGAATATTTTTTTTGTTTTTCTTCTTGTTCTAGTGTTAATAGATTATATTTCTCTACCTTTTTATACAATTCATCATCTTTTGTATAGTTTGAGCTTATTGCTCTTTTTTCTTCTTCTGCAGTAAAAATCTGTTTGTCTTTAAACTCTTCATATGTTTTTTTAGATTCTTTTATTTTTGCTTCATTTTTTGTTTGAAACAATAAATTCAAATTATTTTTTTCTTTTTCTCTAATTTTTTTTGCTGTTTCTCCAGCACTAGAGACAGTGAAAATATCCGCCTTGTCTCCAACCAACAAACCCTCCATCGCACCTCTGTATTTTATTGTTAATTCTGCCGTCCCATCTTCTAAAAAATTTAATTCATGATCATTTAGGTGCAAAAATAAAATAATTTTCGAATTATCTATAGACGATTTTTCTTCTTCAGTAAATAATATTCCACTTTTATCAACAACGCTGGACCATCCTGCGACAATCTTTATTCTAAATGCCTTAGAATTATAAGCCCTATGATTCTTTGTTTTTTTATAAAGCGCTTCATTTGTTATTAAATCTAAAAAAGATGCAGAATCGCCCTCTCTTGCTATAAGGCTATTAATGTCTTGAAAAAAAATTTTCAAAGAACATTCCGCTGTTCCGCCCTCTATTATATTTTTACCATTAAAATCACAAGAAAAACTTTTAATCCCAACTCCATCTCCTCTTCCAGACTTTCCTTGCATAATTTTTTCAATAGAATCTTGTCCAACATGATCTTTAAAAAATAACTCCTTTTCCACTGAAACGCTGCTATTTTCTTCTTTGTATTCGACTTTAAAAATTTGTAACGTTGGCATTAATAAAGAAATTTGCGCAGGAGTTAGTCTTAACATAGATTGTTGGTTTAGTTTCGAAACTAAACCATGAATAACAAGACCAACATCATCATCGTTTATAATTAGAAAATTTTTATATGGCCTATATGCAAATTCAACAGAATTCATTTTTTGCAACGTCTCCCAATTATCCATTAGAAAACATTGCTCCTGAAACCTATGTTGCTCTCGTATTTTTTTATTGTTTTCGTCTATTTTTTTTGATGTTTCTCTGTTGTTTTCAGTGAAATTTTTTAAACCACCTTGTTCAATATTATCGGCCATACTAAACTCCAATATATTTCATTATTTTATTTAATGGAAATGGTATATATAGAATATCTCCGACCGAAACATGGTTCTCGGTGGGTAATTTATTATAAAACGCAATAATATACCAAAGTTCTGATTTTCCATAATATTCAAACGCAAGCTTATAAAACCTATCTCCATGTTTCCAAATATGACCAACAAGATTTAATGTAGAAATCTGCTCTGCTGTTGGGTATTGCAAAACAGGGGTTACATATTGTTTTACATATTTTATGCCTCTTTTTTCAAAAGAACTTTGATATAAGTCATCTTCGTTTACTGCTATTTTTCTAAAATCATATCTTGACATTTATTTTATCCTATATTTTTTTAAAGTTTAAAACTTTATCTCCCATGCTTTTTTGTTGCTCTTCAAGTCGATTATTGGAGCCAACATTATCTCTCTGTGACCCCTTAAACCCCTTATCCGAAGATGATGGGAGCTTGCCTCCGTATGGAAATTTTTCAAACCCTATTCGTGGATTTCCATCCTTTTCCCACCCCATTTTATGTGTGTGCAATACTGTGTATTCACAAGAAAGTCTAATAACCTTTGGATATAAAATACCATTTTGTGGAGTAAAAAAACCATACTCAATTACGGGAGAATTTGAAAATCCATCTACCCTTCCAACAAGACCAGAAAAAACATTGTTTGTAAAGGACGGCGCAGAGTCTTCTGAATCTGTCGAAGAATCACCGGAAAGTCTGCCAGCGTCACCTACGTCCTGAATTAAATTGGAAAAGCTTAATTTTAATAACGGTGCTGCACTTATAACTTCTCCATCATATAATGGGTAAAGCATCGATAAAAGAGAAGAAACTTTATCTAGATTATCTCTTGCCTCATCTTGACTTGCCGCCACTATATCCCAGGCTAGAGAAATTGTCCTTCTAGTGTTTGAATAATTTTCTATTGAGTCTGTCCTTCCATATACATCTTCACTTTTCCAATTACTTTTATAGTTATCTTTAAAGTCTGTTATTATAGCCTTAAAATAAACACTATTAGATGTTGGTATATGTAAAAAGTTTATAATATATCCATTGTTTATGAATCTATTTTCTTCATCGGAATAGCTTAAAACACTTTGCTTAGAATATTTTATATCTTCCATATACTATATTTTCCTTGGATTCAATTGTTGTTCCATAACATCTACAACAAACTGTTTTAAAACTCTTCCATCTAATTGTAAAACAATTGTTCTATTTCCGCCAACATTTTGAGTGGATGTATTGGTATTGCTTACGTTTTGTATAATATTTGCAAATTTATCTTCTCTTGTTCCTTTGAGTGCTTCCTGAACCTCTGTATACTTAACTGCGGAGGAGGTTAATTGTTTTATGTTTTCAACAGCAACCGCATCTGGTGCTGGTACTGCTGCTATCATTGCGGTCGTTGCAGCAAATGTTATTGCCTTTTCTTTTGGAAGCTTATCAATAGATGAAATAATCTCTTTTATCGAAGCAGAAACGTTAGCTAACGAGCTAGCAGTTTCATTTGTTATTTTAGAAATAGCTCCAAACAAATTAGAAATAGCAACAAGATCTGACGTTTTTATTAATGCTAAAGAAACCGACAAAGATGTAAATCCAACACTGAGAGCGACAATCCCCGCAGCTGCAGTAAATATATTGGAGTTCATGAATTTACTTACATCTGACAGGCTCCCCATTGCACCTATCATTTTTGAAATTCCAATAGAAGCTAGCATCACCCCTCCGCCTATAAGTGTAATGGCGGCACCAAAAGCAAGAAGAGGAATAGCAGAAGCCCCAGCAATGGCAGAAAATGCTCCAATAGCAACGGTTATACCCAATAGGCTTACTCCCAAGAGAACAACAATGTCCTTAAAATAAGAAATCTGCTGTACATTTAGTGTAGAAAAAGACTTAGCCAGACCAGAAATACCATAAGCGGCAGTGCCTATTCCAACACCAGCAAGAGCAATAGCAGCTCCAAAGGCCAGTATAGTAGGTATAGCACTTGCCATAGAACTACTCCCCCTTACAACCCCACCAGAAAGACTACTTGTAACACTTGTTCCAAGAGCCTTTGTTAATCCAATACTTTTAAAAAGACTAAAATTAAAAATAGAAAAAACTTTTGTAATCGCAAGTAAAGATGCAGTTCCACCAATAAAATATGGAATTAATTTTCCTCCAAGACTTTTATTTAAATCCAAAATCCAATCAGAAGCTGCTTTAAGTTTATCTACAACTGGATTTAAATTTACTGCAAATGCATTCATAATATTTTTTAACTTATCAAAAACGGACTGTGCCTGTATTGCTATATTATTAAGCTCTTCTTGTTTTATTGCATCTTTTTCGGTGGCAGCGGACAATTCTTCCCAATTTCCAAGCATAACTTGTTGTAATTGCCCTACGTTTTCTAAACCAAGAGCAGATGAAATTGCTTTTCTTTGATAATATGACATAGAATCAAAACTAAGACCAGCATTCAAAACAGCATCTCTCATCAAAGTCATTCTTTCTGTTGGGTCTGTTTCTTGTATAAGCTGCATTGAATCCAGAAAATTGCCACCCAAAATGGCATTTAATTTTCCAACAGCAGAAGCTGCTCCTTCAAATGTATCAAATTGCTCAACAATATTCAATATTTTATTAACCTCAATTCCAGTAGCTTTAGAAACGGTAGAAAGAGTCTTAAATTTGTCTACTGCCTTGTCCCCAAATGCCGTTAAACTCGGAATGGCATTTAAAAAATTACGAGCCATTACAGCAGGTATTACACCAAGAGATTTTGCTGTTGAAAAAATCTCTCTCTGCGCCATTGCTGATTGCTCTATAGACATTCCTAACATTTTATTAGAAATTTCTATATTTTGAGCAAAAATATCAGAAGAAATTCCAACTTTCTGAAATGTTGCCGACAATCCTGCTAATTCTTTTTTTGTTTGATTAGATAAGGAGGAAAAAGCAGACACCTCAGACCCCATTACTGCGAATGCCTCTGAAACATCTGATGTGCTAATGCCTAAATTAATATTTTTTTGCTGCACATCTATTATTGCATCATTATATTCTCCAGCTGCTGCTGTAATTTTGTTAAATTGTGACAATGCTTCTTGTTGTTCGGCTATTAAATGAACGGTTGCTTCTTCAACTTTCATAATTGAAGAACCAAGCAAATTTGATAATGATAATGTTTTAGTTATTCCCTTCCCCATATTCGATAAAGCCGCAGAGAAACCACCAGCAAGCCTTGTGGAATTTGCCATTTTACCCCATAGGGTATTTTTCCAATTAGAACCAATTCCAGTTAAACTTTCAATTAAGCTTTCTGTTGTCCCCTGTATACTCTCAATGGATGCCAAAGACTCTTTATCTAGCTCTAAAAGCTCTTTTTTCTTGGCAATTTGACCTGCAAGATCTTCTATCTGTCTTATTTCTTCTAATAATTTTGATTTATCTTGTAAAGATTTTATCTCTTTTTTATTACCACTTTCTTCTAATTTTTGCGAACTGCTTATTTCGTCTGCTCTTTTAATTTCCTGATTTAGTATTTCTTCTCTTAGAGCAAGGGCTCTTTCTTCTATTTCGATTTCTTTTTCTTTTATAAGAATAATACTTCTATTTCTTTCTTCACTTGTTTTTAGCACTTCTAGACGTAATTTTTCTAGCCGAATCTCTTCCTTGATATTTTTTATAATATCATCAGTTTTTTTTGTAAGCTCTTGGTATAGACCTATGGTTTCTTTTATATCTTTAAATTCGGCCATTTTATAATGTTCCTATTTCAATGGATACGGAATTCCAGTTTTATTTTCAAATTTACTTATAGCATCATCTAAATCTTTCTTGTTTTTTAATAATGATTGAAAATCGCCTCTATATTTTTGATAATCTCTAGCATATCTTTTTTCATTTTGCAAGACATTCAAAAATTGTTCTATATCTCCCCTTTTCCCCTTTAATGTGACTGGAATATTGTTTGAACCAAACATTCTCCCCAATAATGTTTCGATTGCTCCCCCAAACATTTTTAAAAAAGATTCTTCTATGCTTTTGTTTTTCATCTTTTCAAAATCTATAACTACTTTTGCGTTTTCTTCTATATTCATAATAATATTCTCCAATAAAAGTTTATCCTTATTAAATAGTTCGTTCTTTATTTATTTTTGTTGGTTTTTCGTGAGGCTTTTTGAAGTTGCTCTTCTTCGTCTTTTATCTGCTTGGCGAGGCGTTCTACAAACCAGTTTCTAATTTTTATTGGCAAATTATATGCTTCTAAAAAAGACCACCCTCCATAATATTTTAACAAAAAAAGTTGTTCATATAAAACTTTAGAAATATATTCATCATTTAGACCAAAAAAACGATGGTCCGATCGGGACCTGTACCTCGCTTTCCACAGTGCAAAATGGACATAAATAAAGTTGTGTTAAATCAATGTTTGGAATTAGCCTTTGATATTCATTTCTTAAAAACCTAGAATCAATCATTGGCATATTATTAACAAAATTATTAATAAATCCTCTGTCGCTATTTCCGTTGATTGATACTATAATTTGTTTTAATTGGTCAGTTACAATTGCTTCTGGAAGATTGTTCTTTTTTTTCTTCTCAGTTAAAAAAGCCATTTCTTTTTCATCAACACCAGTTCTAAGTTTACATTCTACGATAGACTTTGTTTTGGGCAGCTGTATTACTACATTTTTATTTTCATTAAACTTATCTAAGTCTCCATAAAATATTTTTATTTTTGACAAATCAAACTGGTAATCATTTGTTTCTCCACATTCTGGACACTGAATTTTTGTTAGATATTCTTCTCCATATCCAGTTATTCTTGCAGAAATTACTATAGCATCTTTATCGCAAATTAATAGATCATCTAATTTTACTGACTTATCTAATATTACGCTTTGTAACATTTTGTCTATTGCAATACCTTTTCTCAAAAATGCTCTATTGTTTAATATATCCTCTTCGTGCGCTGTAAGATATTTAATAGAAACTGTTTCTTTGTTAAACAGAGGGTGGTTTTCATTATAAAATCTTCCCTTGGAGGGAAGATCAACTATTTCAGTCATTACTGCAAGATTCATAGATACTTTTGGTTCTTGCTGTTTTTCTTCTTCATTACATTGTTCTACAGAAGAAATGTTTTCATCTAAATGTTTACATCCTGTTCTGTTTTCGTTCCTGCTCATATTACACCATTAAACCTATAGTGTGCGTGATAAAATAATATTTTATTTTATCACGCTTGTTAAATATAAATGTATATTGATTTTATTAGATAGGAACACCTGGGCCGCTCTTGATAAGTTGTGCATAATCGTATCGAAGAGTTAAAGTAATGTTGGTTAATTCGTCTGAATCGTAGCTGAGATCGCCCATTTCAACATTTTTAATCCATGCATTAATAAGTAGCCACTCTTCAACTGTCTCTCCCTCGTTTGCACCAAGCTGTGATATCAATACTCTACCAAGAGACGATACTGCGTTTGCTTTTGAAATGGTAGTTGTATCATTTGGATCCAGAGGAAAGTGATATCCAGATGCATTTATAATATCCTGAATTGTCTTAGAAGCATCAGGTGCAATTGGATCAACGAGTGTAACCGTTATTTCGCTCCACTTTACTCTTCCTGGATAATAAAACGTATGATTAATGTACTGATGCTCGCTTTCAGTTATTTCAAAACTTGGCTTCTTGACAGATTTGACAATCCATTGCGGAATGCCATTCATCTGCAAGATCCATCTATATGCTCTTTTCGGTTCTACTGTATAATCGGTCCAAAAGCTGTTTCCCATTTATTTTCTCCTTATTTATATAATATATAGTTGTAAAAATAATTTGAGCCACAAAAGTGGCTCAAATTATAATTTAATCTGCAAAAGAAGCTCCCGTATTATCGATAGAAAAATCTATGGCAATATATTCAATCGCTCTCGTAGGCTTCAAAAATACTTTTGCATACATTATGTTTCTATCAATCAACTCGGGTGTCGTTGTTGTTTCGTCAAGAACAACTTTCCAATCCTCAAGCCCAAATCTCATCTGAACGCTTCTTAAGAAGGGCTCAACCTTTCCAAGAAACCTGTTCCATGTAACTTTTGTATTTGGATCAAACAAAATTTGAGTTGCCATTTTTGACACTTCTTTTTTAACATATATTAAAAGGCGTCTTACATTAATTCTATCTAATGCCGATTGAGTTACTTGTAAAGTCTTTTGCCCAAAAATAGTAATCCCTTCTGATGGGAAAGACGCTATTGGATTGATATTCGCTTCATATAATTTATCTCTTTGTTTTACAGTTAATTTTTCTCTCACACCGATTACTGGTATTCCTGCAGATCCTTCGGTTAATCCTCCGCGATTAAATCCAGCGGGAGCAAACCACAGCTCTGTCTTGTTCTCGCTAGAAGCCATTGTCCCAAGAGCAACAACACTTGGAGGACACCACAAAGAGGCTCCATTAATACTGTCTTTTATTTGAACCCAGGGATAATATGAACAGGCATAACTACTATTTATGCCTCTATCTCTTAAATTACTAACAGTAGTATCAACGCTTCCTCTGTTCGCAATTGAACTATCACCATTTGTATTTTCTGTGCTGGGGACAAAACCGCCCTCGAGGTCAATAATTGCTAAAGCGTCTGCCCTGCTTTCACATACAGAAATCAAATGTGAAGTTAGAGAAGTGTTCGTGACTCCAGGAACAATCATCATATTACACTCGATAACTTCTGGGTCTGATACGCAATCAATCGCTCTCTTTATTGAATTAAATGCATAGTTATTTAACTCTGTCTTTCCAGACATGTCGGTATTGTTGAATGGTTCTTTTTCTGTAATGTCGAGTCCATCAAACCCACCAAACATTGGAACTGTAAATCTATCAAAACCGAGATCCAGAACGCCGCGATAATTTAAAGAGCTAGCCGCTGTTATTGATGCACCACTTGCACGACTTCCATCTAAATATGCTGCACTCGTTCCGTCTGAAATCAAATTGTCTAATGTAAAATACCATGCAATTTCAGTATCTCCTGCAGCACTAAATGTATCGAACCCCTTTGCAAGAGGAAATAGCATATCGGAAATCCCTGGATCGTTTCTTGTGCTTCCTCTTGAAATGGAAGAATCAAACCCAAAATATGCATCTTTTGCGCTTGGAAGGTTACCGTCGGAACCAGAAACCCTGAGTGCCGGCGCCGGAAACACAAAAGAACCCGTAAAACCCAGTGTGCCACACTCGATAAACTTGGCGGCTGTTCCAATTGAACGAACGATATCTGTTTTTCCCTTGGCAAGAGACCCAGTAAATGCAGTTGATGTGCTGCCATACGAAAATACTGTAGCCGTTCCAGACATAACAGTAAAACCCTTATAACGAACAGGACCTGTTCCACCAAAAGGAAGAAGCTCTGCGCTTACTGCGCCTGCATCTACATCTGAATTCATTTCAATACGAATAAAATTTGATTTGTTTTCGTAATTTCCATATTCTCTGTAGCGTCTCTCTGTGTCATCCCACTCCATATATTTGTCGCCGATCTTTTTGGCAACATAGTTTTCTGAGCTTGGATCTAAATTACAGTTTGAATATCTTTCAACGACAGAAATCGAATTATCACTATCTTCCATTTTTCTAATAACAACAGTAAACGTTCCATATGGATAGCTTTGATTGGAAGATGGCTTAATATCCTGAATAGAAACTTTCAAATTTTTATGAGTCCACTCGCCAGTACCAAGGCAAACAAACCTAAAAAGCTTCGTCATGTTGCTTGGAGAGTATGCGTTTGGGGCACCAGAAACGGTCTGTGTGTCTTGACAAAAAATCCATCCGGTTCTTGAGTTCTGCATGCCATACCTAAAATCACTTGCTTCCTTCGATGCTGAATCGCCTTTTAACCCTAAAATAACCCCAAAACACTGTCCAGCCGAATTATTGGTAACATATTCAGAAATAGACCTTTCAAATGTTTGTCCTAACCAATAAGACGCTGTATTCTCACCCAAACTAACATCAGTATTTGTTAGAACTGCATTTGTATTAAAAACCTTTCTAATGTATTTTTGTGAACTTCTATTAAAATTAAATGTAGTGGTTTTGGTTACATTTCCGTCCTTGTCACGAATTATTGCTTTAAATTCCTTATCTGCACCTATTGACGGAAAAAGGCCCGCTGTTCCTGATGCTGCCGTTCCACCTGGAAGCGTTCCAGACAGCACAATACTACCTTGATTTACGTAAAAAATGGCCGCCAATGTACCAGTTTGCGGCGTTGTATCTGCAAGACCAGCAAGGCTTCCGTTTGAGCTTGAATTAATCAAAAATAATCCATAGGCTCCTCCAGCAGAATCCGTTGTTCCAATTCCAGTAGCATTTCCACTGGAATCTTTCGTTTCCCAACCTGCTTCCCCTGCAGAAACT